>Ga0123355_10015688_pt1 | contig 11912 bp, 11 predicted proteins | sample TergutEmb28metaG_3_FD_89872 | JGI IMG/M metagenome (GOLD analysis project Ga0123355, IMG submission 89872) | Embiratermes neotenicus P1 segment gut microbial communities from Petit-Saut dam, French Guiana - Emb289 P1 | ecosystem: Host-associated > Arthropoda: Insects > Digestive system > Gut ... | reverse complement strand
TTAGTGACAGCTCGCGTCTCCATGTTGTTGAAATGGCGCGCGTCGCCTGACATGCTTCCTTTCAGCCTCTGTAACAAGACAAGACTTGCAATTCGGCACATGAACAGACCCCTCTTTCCAACGACACTATCGATTCGACATCTGGAAGTAGTTCGGGCTAAAGACTTATCAGCACGCCCTCGTAAATCTGTGCTACAGGAAGTAGGACTTGTGTCCTGTCCGGTAGGGCTTGCTGTGTACTGTTTATATAAATTTCAGTTTTCAAAGGTTTACACCACCTCTATATTTGCATATTAATGCCTAATGCAGTTACATAACTAGTCTTTTAATGAACGTTTTTCCTTCTACGTCCTTACTTATCATGTCCAGTCTGCAACAGTGTGTATAAACAACAAATTAACAAACGAATGCACATCATTTTTTTCCGTTTCATAGTTAAATCAAGGGCACTTAATTATTTCGCGCCATATCTGTCAAATTACATAATTCGCAAGAAGTTGACCGCTTTGCAATTCTTTGCATGTCACGACACGTCAGTATTTCATTCCGAGGAACACTACTCACCATTTAAGAAAACCGTATTTTTGAAAGCGAAGTCACGTGTATACCTAAATAAATACCAACCTTTTCAAGGAACATGGTGCCTCTGTCTTAGTGGTAGAACTAGTTCATGTAATCTGAAGGCAACAATTTACTCCGAATTGTCGGCACACGGCTATCCAACACATGGCGTTACACCCCAGAAGACACCAGATTTTTGTTGCCTGTCTAAGAACAACAGATATCAATATTTCTTACGAAGTTTTTTGTCTTTCCATAAGGGTGAAAGAACCTTACGTGGCCATGGAAACACACTAAAAAGGGTTTTATTTTAGGAAATATCACCAAAAATGTCATGGGAGTGCTCGTGTTAGTTGAGGCTGCAACTTGGTGGAAAAGGGTCAGACCTATTCAAATACTGGATCCGCATTGCGTTTAAATAATACACTGCTAACAATAACTCTCTTTCAGAGAAATCCATCAAAAACATTGCACCCCTCCACCAGCTATTAGTTTTCCAATACTAAAAATGTATTAGATAACCACGCATTCAAATCACATATTATTATTATTATTATTATTATTATTATTATTTAGTTTATTTAATTCACTAGTGCACCATCACGAACGAAGTTGCAATATTTTAAGAGAGCAATCTCGTATCTTCCACGTGCTGAAGACTGTAAAAGTACGTTCTGTCTGAAATATCAGCAAGGGACGCAGTGAAGGAAGACCAAAACACGAGAACGTAATTCCACAACATCGCGTTATTTACATTTCGTATCACCCAGTTATAGGCGGAATTATTGATAACATTTGTAAAATGTGGAAGTCAGCGCCCTGGGAGAGGGTCCAGCTCTACAACCACTAAAGGTGGGACTGGCGAACAAAAGAGTGATGTTTTTAGAACAGCTAGTAGCGCAGTTAAAGCAGGTCAGGGAACATTTCGAACAGTGCCACTACTAACCGAGCAGGCCCCTGCGCTCTTTCATTGGTTTCTGTTCATTTTCTGATAGCAAATACGTAACAGGATATTTAATTGTCTCGGACAAACGATCGGAGTGGCAGCACATTCTTAAAAGAATTATGTTAGGGAAGATGTTACAAAATATATCAGTTTTAATCCACAAACATACAATGTTAAACCATTCAATCCATAATATCACAGTACACGATCTATGGATTTCTTATGCTTGCGTATATTAAATTACTCTTAACAATATATATATATATATATATATATAATTATTGAAAACAGTGACAGTTCTTCAGAAGACACTGAAATTCATAGTGTCTTCGTATTGAGCTCTTTAAGGCACATAATTGCATTCACCTACTGTCCATCCCCGTTCCCAGGGTTCAAGTCCAGAGCCTCAAGGCTGAAATTTGGGGAAGTATTTGTGTGTGTGTGTGTGTGTGTGTGTTTCTAGGCTTAGAATTGTCACTGAAAATTGTGACTTATAGAAACCTCTATCAAGAGAAACAGATACCAGTTCTGAATGTGGAAAACTGTTGTGAATGTCCTGCTTTCGATTCCACATATATAGCGACAATTATGCGAAGGCACGACCGTAAATGATAGATATTCGTCACAAAAGTCACGTTCATTATTGTCATGTTGTTCCAGATGGTTAAAATCCTGGAAGAATCCTTTGATGGGTGTTATAAACTAGCGTCTCGTAAACGGCGAGGTGGGGAGAAATACAGGGAAGAAGAAAATTATGTTTTTCCTACAAAAAGTTTCCAGTATTATTTAGAATGTTGAAAATTTCTACTCGAATTTTTTTCTCTCATGACCTTAAGTCAGAAGTTCAAATATAAGAAATCGGTGTTAATTTTAAGTTGTTACTGTGAACGCCATGAAGGGAAAGTGAAAATCTATTTCCACTTATTCTTAACCTCGACCTTAGAAGGAGATGAGCGTTCAGCTTCATGCCTGCGGTTGCTTTAACCTGACGTAAGGTGGAGGGGGTTTTCTTAGAGCAGGTCCCGATGATTTGCGGAAAGTAATTTTTTTTACTTGTGCCGGATAAACAAACGAAATTCCTCTGTTTTCCAACTCGCAGCCTAGTCATTATTATACCTATTAAATTATTCCTGCTCCTACGAGACCAAAATCAGTTAGCTTTATGTGAACCCTTTGACGCCTAACGACCACTATAGTGGTCGTACCGCACCTCTAACCTCTAAACGTTGCATTTTATATCTTTATTCATCAAATACAGGTACTGAATATTTTAAACATGGTATGTACTATCCGTTTTTTTCTCTTCAAAATGCAGTTTGTTTCGTAATTCTAACATATTTGGTTCCTGTTTTATTCACATTTTATATACAGAGTGTGCTAAAATTTAAAAAAAATAATTCCGGCGCCAAAAGGTTAAAGTAACAAATGTTTTCAATTTTAGTGCTGAAAAGAGTGTAAGCCTGGAAACGGGACAATATTAAATACCTTTATCCTCTTGGTTCACAAAAATATAACGAAATTCGGATGCCCTAAAATACGTTATTCTTCAAAATTATGACACAAGGTAAAAGTAAAGTCCTTGTGTCTAAAGGTCACGCTATGGTCACATATGGATGGGTGAAGGTAGAGCTCCATGAACTTGTCTACGCCGATCGTAGATGAAGATATGCAAGTAGCTTCACGATCCGGCTGCTTAACCACCAGCGAAATAAACCTCAATATATAACAATATTGAAACCACATAATACTCGTACAGTTGCTTCAGTTCGAATTAAAGTAGCTGTGTTAATGCGGCATTAATTTTGGCATGCAATTAAAATATTTGCCGTAATTTCATATTTTAAGAAAATTCCAAATAGCATTTAATGGTAGGTTGGGTGGCAGAGGAATGAGCAATCGCTGACAGCTAACAAGGAGCTGAAGCAAGGAGCTAACAACCCCATTCTATAATACAGCGTAAGAACATTGCGAAATTGTGTACAGGGCCTCGGAGTGGCACTTGGAATGTTAGGACTCTGTATGAGAACATAAAGGAAAATATTTGTGTCTGAAAAATTATCTCAGCTGCGTATGGAAGACATGCATAAACATACTGTCTAGTATTATGCCTATTACCATAATGAAGATGTGTTTTGGACTTGCAGTTCAGAAGAAACGCTTCTGTGGGTCTCTGCATTCCTTGTGATGTATGTTATGTGTGTTCATGAAATCCGCCTGTGTATTTAATGCTAATTTCAAAATATTAACCGGACGCTGTCCATATAAAAAGAAAAAATAAAATACAAAAATAACCCTTTCATCCATGACTCATTTTGGGGACAGCTTGCCACAGCGAAGGCCGTGAGTTCGAATTGCTGTGGTGGCATCTCGAATCACTCATAAGGGAGCGTGACACCGTTTGGCACGTTGTTGCATGTTCGCTTGTTGCAGCAAATTAAAAAATCCGCATACAATGGGAAGGGCATTGGAGCGACCCACATAACCGTGACATTAGTTCATATACTCTTCAGTAGATGGCATGACAGGCCCACGGCTGATACGCCATCTGTTGGCAGAATTGAAAGTACGTGTCTTATTTTAGCATCCACGTGGCGAAATTTTGGCATTTGTTAGCAGCGTAAATGTGGAATTTCTGCAAAGTAGGTAGTAAGGAACAAACAGTGGACCGTATTCTAAAAGCGAAGTGAAGTAAGCAGTGTGTCGAGGGCGTGGAGAGTAACATTATGAATTACTGCACAGAGAGTTTCCCCAACGTTCCAGAAGTAGCAGCAGCTTTCCGATATCCTAAACGTTTCATGTGGACAAACCTTCGTGCGATAAGACGGTATTCACAGAAAACTGTTCTTTACGTAAATTGTCATAATAAAATTATACCTGAACGTCTACAATTTCGTCATTAAAAAGAACACGCAGTCATAGTTTGTCACTAAACGAAAGTCTCCACTTCCAAGTTCGTTGTATGTGCGAATAAATAACCTCAAACTCTGAATTTTCGTACTATAAATAGTAATTTTCGACCCTAAAACTTTAACCCCAATCACTAAAATGAAATGTCAAAAAATCTGAAAGTGTAAAGGGTCTTTGCTGTAGACCTCCAAGCACAGACTCTGCGAACGTGAAAATAAAATGCAGCTTCTAAGCACTGTGGTGCTACAAATCTTTACAACATATCCTAAAATTTCTGCTATTGAAGCTAAATTTCAAGGCACTTGTAGCGTAGAGTTTCCGTGACTAAAATAAAATCTCAGATCGATAATTATGTGTGGACATATAAAAGAGTATATCGGTGCCGCAAATATTGATTCGTACGCTCGAGTACGAGTTCGTCAGTGCACTGAAATGTTAAAATATCTCTTAGTGTAATATGTGACAAATCAAGGCCTGAAATGGTAAAAATAAACATTAAAACCTTAAGTTTCTCTCACTAAAATGAAACTTCATAGCTAATCTCCGTGATTATGTGTTAGACGAGAGGCGGCTGATAAGTAATGCACACAGTGGAATATTTTGCCAACGGAGCAAAGTAGCGATGCGCGCAGCGTGTCTTTGTAGCCACAACCCTCCTGTACAACGATGCAAAGTTTCATTCCTTTCTCTACACCGGTTCTAGAACAGTGCGTCTTAGCATGGAGTCGTGTTATCGTGGTATGTCAACGAGATTGAAGCAACGTGCGGTGACTGAATTTTTAAGTGCTGAAAACGTAACGCCAGCTGAAATTCATCGCCCTTTACAGGCTGTGTATGGTGAAAACACTGCTAACAGAACTACAGTAAATCGTTGGGCCATTAAATTTCGTGAATGTGAACGAGGTCGTGCCAATATTGTTGACCAACCTCGCAGTGGAAGGCCGGTTTCCGTGACAAATGACAAGCATCAAAAACAGGTTGATGAACTGATCAAGCATGACCGCCGTATCACCCAGAAGCAGATAGCAGGTAGGCTAAGAATGTCTAAAGAAAGAATGGGCTATATCATTGGTTTACTTGGCTACACAAAAGTCTGTTCTCGATGGGTGCCACGCATGTTGACGCCGGAAAGAAACAAAAACGTGTTGAAATGTGTGAAGAACTTTTGAAGCGCTATCGCGAAGAGGGAGATCAATTTCTTTTGAATACTGTTACTGGGGATGAGTCATGGATTCATAATTTTGACCCTGAAGAAAAACGACTTCGCCCAAAAAGATTCAAAACAATGCCGTCTGCCGGCAAGATTCTTTTGACTGTTTTTTGGGACTCACAAAGAGTTTAAATGACAGAATTTTTGTAAGCTGGGAATACTGTCAGTTCAGCTCGGTACATTGAAACAATAAAAAAACCTACGGCGGAGGGTGTGTTGAGTTAGGCGGTCAACATCGCGGATTTTGTTGCTGCATGGCAATGCAAGACCGCACACTGCTAGCACAACGATTGATGCTCTGGAGACGCTGAAGTTTGAGGTTCTCTCCCATCCGCCCTACCACCCTGACTTGGCGCCAAGCGATTTCCATTTCTTTCCTCACCTCAAGAGTGATCTCAAGGGGACTCATTTCACCTCAGATGATGAATTTAAGCAAGCTGTGACGTCGTGGATCAAACAAAGAACTCCTGAATTCTTCATTGACGGCATGCGTAAACTTGTTTTAGTTGGGAAAAATGTATTGAACGACAAGGCGACTATGTCGAAAAATAAGTATGTCAATTTGTAGCTAAAATATTGTACTTTACTTACTACTTTCGTTTGTTTAAATATATGGTCTCTTTTTCTATATATTCCACTGTGTGCATTACTTATCAGCCGCTCCTCGTAAAAAAAATGCAACATTAAGAACTTTAACCACAGAGCTATAAATATTTATTTTCAACATCAAACTCAAAGATTTGTTGCTACAATGAACTGTCGAGAAAAGTGAGATCATAATTTTCCATTCAGTAACATTCAACCTCCAAGCCTAACTACAATGAATATGTACGAATTCGATTTAGCTTATTATAAATACTTATCTATAACTTCAAACGCTAAGTTTTATTACATAGAAATAAGCACCAAGTAGTCCAAAACACATAATACAACCTGAGCGCTCATTCTTAGTAAGTACGAAGCGGATAGAATGCAAACTTATGCCTTGATTTCACTACGGTATTTACACCAACCTCAAAATCGAAATCGCTTAAGGTTTATTGTACCTGTTAACTAACGTTAAACTGCAATGTTTGGCGTAAAATGCGAGATTTGTTTCTAAAAGCAGTGTTTTACAGCATTTGGGTATTGAAATGTGACGCTATGTCGTTGAGTTCAAGGGCCAAGGACTGTATGGGACTCTTTGAACATTGAAGATGAAGGCGCTGCAGCCCTTGAAATGTTGTGGAGGTACCGACACAGCATTACATTTCAATTCAACTGTATCCATAGATAAAAGGCATCCTCCGTAACATGCATTGTTCGTGATATGGTAATGCATCTCCGACACCGTGACTTGACTCCCCCTCCAACTTGACATCTGTGGGTTACGGGAGGCCACAGAACATAGATCAGGTAGTAATCGATGGTAGTGTCCAGAGATTTGTAGTCGAGAGTTCATTTAGTGGCGGTTGTATCGGTTGGATACTGTGGTAAAAAAATGATTATAGGTGACCTAACGGCTTTTAAGTCATGGCTAATAACAGTATTGGAGCCTTTGTAAGTAGGGCAGATATATTTTAGTCTTAAGGACTTATAACATCAGTGCTGTTAATTTTAGAACTTTAGGTCACAAAGAAGAATGTAGTTTCTTTTGGTTATTTCGTTAGGTGCAATTACTTTTTATCGGTTCAATTAATGGTGAGTGTTACTCCTTTTGAGATGATGGAATGGAAATAAATTTGAAACTAACATTTTTCTACTTCCTTGATTGATGTGTCTGTCCTCACAACAGAGCATTCTACATGTTATTGCAGAGTACTGTTTGCAATGTATGTTTTCATTTAATAGTCAACTTGCTGCCAAAGAAATTTAGTTATTCCCACCTCTTCAGTTGTTTCATAATGTCCATCATCTTGGTGAACACACGATTTGTTGAGAACTCCGTTTTTCTGGGATATTGTGTTCTGTTACTGCATGTTTGAACACCCTGTGACATTGTGCAGCATTCCAGAAGAAGGGAGTTCTTAACTGCACCGCTTTGCCAGTCAGTGAACTTGTAAAGGTTTTGTTGTTGGGACAAAACTTCAAGAAATTGTATCTGCGTAATTTCATTTTAGTTCATTGGTTTAGGCCATATTTTGAAGCTAGTGAATGCACTGTTCAGGCAATTTTGAAAGTAGTTAATTTGTGGATGAAAGCATTCTTATGGTTTGTATTGGGAGTGGATATATATGGAGGGCCCATGTATTAAAATTTCAGGGAGTCATTATCTTATAATGCCCCAGTTTGGGTGTATGCTTTAATTTGATAAGGGTGCGCTTTTGGCACTACTTGCTTTCTGTTATGAAGACATGATTTAAACTTTTTTTTCCCCCCATTGAGAATTACATTTTCAATCCAAGTTATTCATCTGCTAGAATGCTGTAGTTTTTTAATAAATTATTTTCTTCCATATATTTTCAAATTGGTCTCCATTTGGATATGGAGGGTTTTTTTAGCCTTTCAGTTTCAAAACTCCCACTGTTAATGACTGATTACTGCAGCACTGATGTAATCTGTATAACTTGTCAGTAATTTAGTTAGTATTTCATCATAACTACATGCATTTCTTAATCGGAGAGTCTTTGTTGTTCTTTTAATGTCATCTTCATGTTCTGTACCATAGATCAGAATTGTCTGTACATTCCAGTCTGCTGTTAGACCAGAAGTATTTCATCTAGGGTCATGTTTAGAAGTATGTTAAACTTGAAATCAGTACCATGGTTAGAAAATACTGATTCCTAGTTTTCCATAAATGAGTTTTCTGTTCATTTGCCATATATTAGTGTAGTTTGTTTCCTGTAATTATGGTAAATGAGAATTGATTCAAGGTTTTTATAATTGGGGTTATCCATCATGATCAAATAACCCCTTGAACACCAGCCAACCCCCTTTCAATATTATGTTTTATGGAACTTCTTTTTGACCATTATCACGGTCAGTGATGGAGTGATTTTGATTTTGTATGGGGAGAGTGTTTTACAGATTTTAGTCATAATATAAAATGTGTGTGAAAACATTGCGTATTTCATAACCAGTGACCACTGAAGTATATTGCCGTATTTGTTTTATATCCAACCTTACCTAATGACATGATCCAGTGTGTGGCACTCCTGCTTCATATTTTGTACATCTGAGGTTAAAATCTTGACCCAGAGATCAGCTGTCATGTCTTAGGTTTTATGTTTTTTCTAGTTTTTCCAGTCAGTTTTTGTAACAGTAATTCATGTTAGTTTACCATTCCTTCCTTCTGAATACTTTCTGATTTACCATTCACCAGTTTTCCTGCCATTCTTCCATATAATCAGAGCTGTTAACAGTTGCATTTAAAAACCCTTTAAGCAGTACATAAGACATTTGTTTATGTTGAATGATTTTCAAGATATCCGTGTTGCACCTGGTTCTGTATAGATTGTGATGAGTCTTGTACATCACACTATTTTAACTGACCCATGAAAGCACAGTATAACACCTCTTTTATTTGCTGTGTACTTAATACTACTGTACTAGCTAAATAGAATTATAAAAACTTAGCATAAGAGATGATGGATGTATCCTATACACATTGTTGTCAAAAGGATTAAATGAATTGAAATTGAAATGCAGTAAATAGAGAAGACTGTTTACATTTTTAAGTTCATTTAATGTCTGAGTGGTTGATGTAACTAAAATTCATATATAGCCATAAAAACGTGACTTAGATCCTATCGTGAGTTAATTTAGTATGGTATACTTCATTCCTATAACATTTCTTTGTCATTTCTAGCCCGTGCTTATTTTCCTCTGCACACTATCCTTGTGTATGTGCACAGTTTTTAGGTCTTAAGTGTTTTCATGGTTGCCCCTGTAAGGGTGGGTCCACACTTGTAACGTTACAGCGTATCGTAACGCCGTAACATTGCAAGTGACTCACACGATACGGAGTTATGAACTGAACTTTCATCCCGTGCCTCACGGCATAACAGTATCCTGCAAGCGTTACACAGTGGGGTTCCCAGTTTGTTACGGGAGTCCGAGCGAAGTTTGTAGCTAGCAGCGGCTTCGTACATTTATATACATTACGGTTTAAAGAAACAGAGAAAAGAGCGGCGGTGGTGGCAAAAGCAACTGTACACAAGTAGGGAAGTGTACAGCAGTTCAAGTTTGCTGGCAGACTTGAATTTTCAGCCGGTCAGTGGGTTATATAAGAATTTCACCAGAATGTCCCCCAGTGAATTTGAATGTTTAATTAATTTGATTGGAGAAAAATTCTCGAAAAATGACACAGCGTTCAGGAAAGCCATTTCTGTTCAAGAAAGAATGGCACTGATGCTGCGTTTCTTGGCAAGTGGTGATTCGTACGTTAGCCTGCAATACCTCTTCAAAATTTCCAAACAAACAATCAGCTGCATCGTGCCGGAAGTATGTGAAGCTCTTGTTGAAAAATTGAAGGATTACATACAGGTAAGACAAATATTATTTGTGGTTTATGAAATACGTTTAAAATTAGATTGTAATCAGAACTTTTAATTAAAAACAAATTTTACAGAAACACTTCCATTAAAACAGATCAAATTATTCTACAAACACCCGTGTATCAATATTTTCTTCTGAACATGTCACAGCTGGCGAGATGTTTTCTGTGGGAAAACTGTGAGGCAGAATTGAGTTATTGTACTGACTGACTGGTGACGGAGAAGTGTTTCCAGAACACGACGGAGAAGGGTTTTGAGAACAGAGGGATGAATGAGAAGTGTGCGGAGGAGGATTGATACTTTGAGGGTACATTTTAGATGGACCACTTGGGAAGTGGGCTTGAGGTGGGTTAATTGGCTGGAGATGGGTGTGATGATAACGTTCATAAATCCCCCTATTTGCATTTAAGAATATGTTCGTAATTTCATTTTGAATAACACATCGTACCATTTCATTATAATTCCTTAATTTGCGGCTATTGTGTTCCCAAAATGTTGACACTCGTCGTTCATAGTTTGGTTTGAACAAGCTGTTAATAATTCAAATGCTTTTTCAAGACACTGATCTTCTGTCTTCTTTTTCTTTCTTGGTGGCTGCGGGGGCAGGGATTCACTTGCGTTTTCAGATAATTTTCCTTCTTGGCTTTTGACTGGTCCATATCTCCACCTTCTAGTGTCTCGCCTTCATTATGTACGTATCTATAAAAATAAAAAATATTCAACAAAATTATTAACATTTTGGAATGACAAGAAATATTTTGTACAGCATTTTGAATTAGTAAGCAAGGCACATTATTTAAGGTTTCATTTCACTTAACCAAATTTACGTGTTTTAAGATACCAAAAACAGAACAGGAATGGCTGGCAGTGGCAAAGCAGTATCAAGCATTGTGGAATTTCCCACATGCAGTGGGGGCTATTGGTGGGAAACATGTGGTGCTACAGTGTCCAAGAAATAGTGCCAGTGAATACTTTAACTATAAAAATGCCTTCAGTATTGTACTCTTCGCTTTAGTGGATGGTAATTACAACTTTATGTTTGTCGACGCAGGATGTCAAGGAAGAATTTCTGACAGCGGTGTTTTTATGAACACTGAGCTATATAAGAAACTAGAAACAAACCCCTTATGTCTTCCTCAGCCGGTTCCCTTAAACGGGAGAGAAAAAAGTGTTCCATACTTTTTTATTGGAGATGAAGCTTTTCCTTTAAGCGAGAACCTCATGAAAGTTTATCGGGGACAACATCCAAAGTACTCAAAAGAACAAATTTTCAATTACAGGATCTGCAGAGCCCGAAGAGTTGTAGAAAATGTATTTGGCCTCTCGTCATCAGTGTTCTGAGTGCTTCGTAAACCTATGCTTTTGGAACCAGAAAAAGCTCAACTCGTTGCAATGACTATTGTTTGCTTACACAATTTCTTAAGAAGAAGCCCTGATTTGGCAGCAATTTATACTCCGCCAGGCACGTTTAATTATGAAGAAAACGGTCGAGCGATTGAAGGCAGCTGGAGAGCCATGAGTAATGAAAATATGATTTCTTTATTTCCTATTAGAAAGACTGCACGTAAACCACCTTTGAAGGCGAAAGAAATAAGGGAGGAATTAGCAGCTTATTTCCTGAGTGGAGGAACAGTAGAGTGGCAAAATGACTGCGCTTAAAGGTGGCACACTTTTGAAAAACCTCGTTCCCTTGAAATTTATTTAACACTTTCACAAACACTGAAATTTGTGATGAGTTTTACTTACCGTGTTCAGTGTCTGTCGCGGTTTCGTTTTGTCCATTATAAATCCCAGGCTTTCATATGCAAACCAC
>Ga0123355_10015687_pt1 | contig 11912 bp, 17 predicted proteins | sample TergutEmb28metaG_3_FD_89872 | JGI IMG/M metagenome (GOLD analysis project Ga0123355, IMG submission 89872) | Embiratermes neotenicus P1 segment gut microbial communities from Petit-Saut dam, French Guiana - Emb289 P1 | ecosystem: Host-associated > Arthropoda: Insects > Digestive system > Gut ... | reverse complement strand
CTCGCAGCTTACAGTACAATTATCCGCACCGCAGCCATATTCTTCGCCCAAATCATAATAAATCTCCGAGCAAGGCCCACAAGGCCCAACATTGCCCACTTCCCAAAAATTATCCGCTTTACCAAACCTAAATATCCTATCTTTTGGAATACCAATCTTTTCATGCCAAATATCAAAAGCCTCATCGTCTTCCTCGTAAACAGACGGGTAAAGCTTGTCAACAGGAAGCTCAAGAACCTCCGTACAAAACTCCCAAGACCACGGGATTATCTCGTCCTTAAAATAATCGCCGAACGAAAAGTTCCCAAGCATCTCAAAAAGAGTCGCATGTCTCGCCGTCATGCCAACGTTTTCTATATCGCCTGTCCTTATACACTTTTGACAAGTAACAATCCGCTTTGATGGTGGGGTTGCTTGCCCTGTAAAGTACGCCTTCATCGGTGCCATGCCCGCGTTTATAAGGAGAAGACTCTTGTCGTTTTCAGGTACTAGTGAAAAGCTTTGCAATCTTAAATGTTCCTTCTTTTTTTCGAAAAAGTCGAGATACGCTTCTCTGATTTCAGCTACGGTCATGTATTTCATAATATTTCCTCCTAGGTTCATTAAAATTAGTAATAAAAATAAAAAAAGCCCCTAAAAATAGGGGCGAAAATATCCGCGGTACCACCCTGATTGCGTATAGATAAAATACGCCACTCAAAATATCAATATAACGCTTGATACGCGCCCTTACGGGAAGTTTCATTGCAAAGCAATGCAAAAAGCAGCTTCAGCAACTCGTCTCTCCCGAAAACCTTCCAGCCAAAACCCATTTAAGGGTTGGGTTTTCTCTCTGTGGGTACGTTTTTGCCTACTCATCTTTTCCTTTTTTACCATATTTGCCTAATATACAGTATATATGTTAATTTGGCTCTTGTAAAGGGGGGATTTTGGAGATATTTGGCGAAACACTCCACTTATTTTTTACGAGAATTACGCTTAAAGCTAATAAAGCGCGAGCCTTGCCTTATAAGAATCCCCGTATCTCCTTCAGAAATTGACTGATTGCCCTCAATGGGGACAGTAAACTTTTTTACTTTTCCCTCCGAGAGCAGCAAAAAATTAACATAATACACTTTGGAAAAATTAATTAGAACTCTCCCCCCTCTTCGGGTTATGTCGCCGCTATCTCTTTTATCTATTGAAACAACTTGTGCGCTAACGGAGGTTTTTGGCTTTGAGTTATTAACACATGTCCAAATAATACTATACGCTATAATCCCTACAATAAATGCAGCCGTAATTATCGTAAATGTATCCATAACACATTCCTCCGTATATGTATAGCCTCAGACAGATTGCCATCCGCCCCTACTCATTTATCCCTTCCCGATAATCCGCAAGCCTCTTCTGATATTCATCCGTCTTATGAAATCCACAAGACTTAAATTCATAGCACCATCCGCGATAAACGCATTCCGGCACACATGCTCTATAAAGTTCCGGCTCGCGCTCTTTAATTTGTTCAAGTATCATAAGCCATGCTTCTCTCGTCTCTTTCGACGCCGCATGACAGAGCCTCTTTCTTGAAATATTGATAAACGCTTGTGTGTTTGCTTCAAACTCATGCTCAATCGGGCTATCTTGCGGCAAAGTGTTTCTATCGACATCAGTTCTGTCAGTCCTTTGCGTGCGAACCCAATGTTCAATGCCAAATTTATGCCTCACAAAATGAACCGAAACCCAATATTTCATATCATACCATTTACATTTTATGCTATATTGCCTTATCGGCGAGTGTTCACAAAGTAACATTTTCCTCTTCCATTTTGATGAAGGCTCCTTCGTCCCCGCATCCCTATGTATAGTCGTGTTAGCTGAATCAGCCACTTCGCGCCATGTGCCTTTAACACCTAATATCTTCGCTCGCATATTTGCCACCTCGTTTGTTGGATTGGTTATGCGTATAGGATAACATATTAGGGCAAGCGGTTCAAGCTTGAAAAACGGACGAACCGCTGGTCAACGACGATCGGCGTAACGCAAAGTTCGTCCCACCAAAAGCCACAAACACAATGTAGGGTCGACAATCAGCTCTCAACCAGCGACCGCCCGAAGGGTATCGGGTTGTAATAACATTATCTCAGCCATGAAGCAAAGGGCGGATTGCCATCCGCCCTTACAACCCCTCCTACCCCCTCGGCTCCTTAGGCTCAAACAACATAGCCGCAACATAACTAAACACAATCGCCGCCGCGACACCGCCTGCCATGGCCTTAAACGAGCCTGTGAATACTCCGATAAATCCCGCTTCGTCTACTTCTCGCATGACGCCTCTGGCAAGCACATGCCCAAAGCCCGGCAACGGCACACTTGCCCCTGCGCCTGCAAAGTCGATAAGCGGCTGATAAATACCAATCGCGCTTAAAATCACGCCAAGTACAACGAATGAAACCAGAATTTTGGGCATTGTAAACTTTGTCTTGTCCATGGTTACTTGAGCAATTACGCATATCAGACCACCCACTATGAACGCTTTTATATATTCCATCTTATATCACCTCGAATTTTCTATCGCCACCGCATGAGCAATGCCCGGAATGTTTTGACCTTGCTGGACGGATGTCGGAGACAGCAATGCGCCCGTTGGAACGAACAAAATTTTGTTTATGGTTTTTTCCTTCAGACCATTATACAAGTATCCTGCCAATGTAACTGCCGAGCAGCCGCAGCCCGAACCGCCTGCATGAGTGTCTTGTTTAGCTTTGTCAAATATTTTTATCCCACAATCAGTGTAATTATTTCCCAATTTGTAGCCTTTATCAGCCATCAACTCAGCAGCAAGCTGGCTCCCGATATGCCCTAAATCACCCGTTATAATCGAATCATAATACGAGGGGTCGCGTTTTGTATCGTTAAAATGCGCCACTATCGTGTCCGCTGCGGATGGGGCCATGGCTGCCCCCATATTGTTGGCGTCCGTTATCCCCATATCGACGATTTTACCTATGGTCGAATGCGTTATGAAAGGTCCTTCGTCGCTACATGAAAGAACCGCGCAACCGCTGCCTGTCACTGTCCATGATGAGGTCGGCGTGCGTTGATTTCCATGCTCTAATGGCGTTCTAAACTGCTTTTCAGCGGAGCAAAAATGACTTGACGCGCCCACAGCGACCCTAAAAGCCGCACCCGAATCTATCGCAATCGCGCCCATTGCAAGCCCTGCGCCCATGTTTGCGCATGCTGCAAATATTCCCCAAAACGGCCTGTTCAGGTTCATCACGCCAAAGGTCGAACCAATACTTTGGTTCAGCAAGTCACCTGCAATGATGATGTCTATATCTTTTGGCGTCAAACTTGCTTTTTCAATCGCACGCTTAAATGATGTTTCAACGATTTTAGATTCTGCCTTTTCCCAGCTGTCGCATCCATGCAAAATGTCACCCAGAATCACATCATAATAACGCCGTAATGGCCCCTCGCCTTCTTTCGGTCCCACAACCGAAGCTGTGCTTATGATAGACACCGGCTCATCTATTTTTACAGTCTGCTCTCCTAAACGTATAGCCATTACGCGCCTCCTTTTGAGTAGTAATAATAAACAACACCAATTACCATTGATGTCAATGTGCCGTAGACGATAACAGGTCCCGCCAGAATAAACATTTTCGCCCCAACGCCCATTATATGCCCCTCTTTTTTAAACTCAATAGCCGATGCTGCCATTGCGTTTGCAAAGCCGGTTATCGGCACTGCAGCCCCAGCGCCTGCGAACTTTCCAAGCCGCTGATAAAGCCCAAACCCGGTAAGTAAAGCTCCTATAAATATGAGCGTAATCGCCGTATAAGTCGCGGCATTGTCGTTGAGTTGTCCCATGTTTTTGAATGTATTTAATATAAGCTGACCAAATACGCAAATAAATCCACCGATAATAAATGCTTTCACGCTATTTCCTACCAACTTGCTGTTTGGTGATTTTTTTTGAACTAGTTTCTGGTAATTTAGTTTTTCTTGTTCGGTTGTTTGCAAGGTTTTCACTCCTTAGGATTATAGTTACATGAATCGAAAAGCGTCCGAAGAAAATACAGAAATTTTTGTGCAAATCGAGGAAGCAGGTTCCAAGCGTGCCCCGCCGGATGACACCTAAAGGCACGGTTGGGTTCTGATGACAATGACCCGTTGGGCAACGCCTGTCAGGTATCCCCAGCGGGCAACGCCCGTCGGCGAACCGGAAGATAACGGCGGCGCGTGCGCCGTTTTTGCCGTAGGCAAAAATCGTGAGAAGAGTTGCGCGAAAATTACAAGTTTTATTGGGCGGTTTTTGGTTCATGTGACTATTTATTATGGGTCAAAGAAGCCCGGTATTAGGAAGTAAGCAAGCGAGCCAATTGCTTTGCCCAGCGCAAGACATATAATAAACAAAGCGAGCCCTCTCTTTACATTGATTCTTCTTGTCATTATTGGGATCACGTTTAAAGTTTCAGCCAAAGAAACCGCTAGGCAGCCATAAAAAACGCCTGTCAAGAGCCCAAAAAAAATCATTAGCGCGCTGCCTATATTGACATTGAAGCTTATCAGGCTTATAACCGCACCAAAAATCCCGCCGGCTATGAGGGCTTCCTCGTATAAGATTAGCCTATTCTCAGTTTTCGTCTTTTGAGCCAGCCTCATAACCACGCCAATCTTCACAATAAATGCAAAGACCGCGCCCGATATCAAGGCACCTGAGCCAAGCCCTATGATTATTACCGCAATATGTCCCATACTATTTTTTCCCACTCATCTCATTTTCTTTTTTGTTAATTGATGCAACAACCGTGTCCGTCACATCATTTTCATACAACGCCATCTCCACTTGAATCGGGGTTGGGTCATTTGTTAGCTTCCTGCCGCCAAAATGGTTAAAAAACACTATTATGCCTAATGTTAAGCCTATCGAGTACGCCACTTGTATTATCAGCTCGTTGCCGTTTTCGCCCAAAAATAGCTCCGTATACTTTTCAAGCACCTTGCCCATCTGCGAATCCGTATGAAAAGTCATAACCGCAGTAGATGCACCAACAAACAATATTAGGCAAACACATGCTATTTTTATATAGGTAACAAGCAGGTTTTCCTTCTTCTTGCCGCTCCATTCAACAAGTGTTTCATTCTCTCCGGTATTTATAACGCTCGCTTTCGGATATTTCGTGTGAATCGCTTTAACTATATCGTTAAAAGCCACAACTTGATGAAGCGCTTCGGTTCTTTTTATAAGCGGCAGCCGCTCTATTTGCAGCTTGTCGCTGCTGCTCGCCTCAATATCAGCCACATCTTCAATTTTAATTATGGCTTTGTCTATAAAATGTGCTTTCTTTTTTGTGTTCACATAAATTTCCATGCTGCACCTCACATGCTTTCGTCATCTCTATGTAGTTTTTTCCCAAACATGGAGATTATTCGACTTAAAAAATGGATTTCTTTATGTATTTCTTTAGACTTTATGAAAATGCTTGCTCCGAAGCAATTTGCATATTATAATTATGGAAATATCTAACTACACCAATGAGGACAAATATTGATATGAAAAAACTTATCAGCTTTTTGTTATTGATATCGCTTTTAATTATATATCCGGCTCAGCTCTCGGCATTGATAGGTCCTGATGTTGAAGGCAGAAGTCTTATATTGATGGAAAGAACAACAGGCACGGTTCTATTTGAGGTAAACTCGGGCGTAAGAGTTTATCCTGCAAGCACCACAAAAATACTCTCCTCAATGCTGATGCTTGAACATATTGGGCTTGATGAAATTATTGCAATCGGTCCTGAAATTCACCACATGCCGCCGGGTTCATCTCGCGCGGGTCATCGTGAAGGCACGCATATATCGGCTATAAACCTACTTCGCGCGCTCATTATCCCATCCGGAAACGACTCGGGTATCGTGCTTGCAACCGAGGTTGTGCGAAGAGTTACCGGTGATTATAGCTTGACATATCCTGAAATGGAGCAGCTTTTTGCTGAAATGATGAACGTAAAAGCGCGCGAACTAGGCGCAACCGGCTCAAACTTTATGAACCCTCATGGTTTCCATCACCCGAACCACTTCTCAACGCCGAAAGACATGGTTTTAATAGCGCAAGCCGCACTCGAAAACCGGGTTCTGGCAGGTGTTTTCGCCGAACCCGGTTACGTCGGCCCAGGCGTTATCGGGAATGTTCCCGAAGGCATTACCTACACAAACTATAGCTGGCGCAGCCCAAACCTGCTCTTGCATGATGATAATCTATACTTCTTTCCCTATGCCGTTGGGATGCGGACAGGCTTTACAGACCAAGCTTTCCACGCGCTCGTTTCCGCCGCCACTAAAGATGATTTTGAGCTTATTGCAGGCGTGTTTCAAGCGCGCAGATACGCACGTTTTTCAGACAGCATCGCCATGTTCAACTATGGTTTCGATAATTACGGCTTCAAACAAATTCAAGCAGACGGCACTATTGTTGATAATATCCCGCTCCATCGCCCAATGCTTGGCAAAGCGACTCATATGGATGTTAGGGTCGAGGGCGATTTTAGCGACATACTAAACGTAAGATACTTTGACGTTATCCGCCAAAATATTGTGTTCAATATGAGCATGTTTTATGTCCCGACCGAGGGCGAATCGGTGGATTATGAGTATGACAGCAGACCGCGGCTAAGACTGCCTATAGAAGAAGGTGCTGAGATTGGCGATATAATCTATACTGCAAACGGTACCGTTGTTCATAGATCCAAACTAATTGCTACAATGGATGCAAGCCCGCGCACAATGGAGAGTGATTTTTATTATTACCGCGATAATTTTTTGGAATTTATCTTCTCCAGAAGTGCCATTTGGGTCTGGATAGGCATTGTTATAATTTTCCTGCTGATACTGAGGGCTATATTGATGCGTATTAGAAGGAGTCGGCGCAGGAAAATATTTGATACGAAGCGGCGAAGGTTGCCGTTTAGGTATCGGAGGTATTAGAATATTTGCCTTGTACGCAAAAAAGGTATCCGTTGTTTGGTGGATACCTTTTTTGTGGTTAAATTTTCTATGTATTTTTGAAAAAATCTTATGGCTATCTTGGATACCATCTCCGCATCGCTTTCAATGAACCTTCGAGTCTTCAAGCTCATGCCTTCCTCCCCGCCATCAAAATCATCATCGGCCGCCTAAGCTCGTCTCGCATATCGGGGTCGTCGTTCAATACTTCCTCCGTAGGCATCGGTTCAACGATATCCGTCAAAACAAACCCCGCTTCTGTAAGCCCTTTTACGTAGTCCGTAATCGTGCGATGATATTTCACGACGTCCGCGCCTAGAAAGTTTGTCTCTCGCCTGCCGGACTCAAAGTATTTATCCACAGGCCAATGACAAATAGAGCCATCCTCGCCATAAACCCAATCCTGCGATCCATGCGCCGTAAAAATCGGATGTTCCGCGGAAAACACAAAGCTGCCGCCACTCGCGAGCGATTTATAAACCCTGTGGCAAACATTTGCATAATCGGGCGTATAATGCAGCGCTAATGAGCTTATGACCACGTCAAACGAGTCGTCGGCAAAGTCAATATCCTCCATCGCAAGCTTTTGGTATTCAATATTCGGCGACGTATTCTTTTCACGCGCAACCTCGAGCATTTTCTCAGAAATATCCGTTCCAAGCACATAAGAAGCACCCTGCTGCGCCGCATATACGCAATGCCAACCATATCCGCAGCCTATGTCCAGTACGCGCTTGCCATTAAAGTCCGGCAAAAGCTTCTCAAGCTCATGCCACTCGCCGGCGGCTTTAAGCCCGTAAATCGAACGATGCATGCGGCTGTATGCGCCGAAGAAATTGTCGTCGTCGTATTTGTTTTGTTTCATTTCTATGCCTCCCGGTGGTGTGGTTGGTACTTTCGCATATGCCAAAAGTTGCCCTCTCATAAATCACACCCTAAAGCAGCCGCCCAAACCTCATACGAATCACAATATCGTTCTCGTCAAACTCAAAATCAACATACTCCGTCGTCCGTACATGATAATACGAAAATCCGGCATTTTGCAAACTTGCAGGCGAGTTTAAAACACTCATTCCGCACGGAGGCTCGCACCAAAAGGTATGCATACGGCTCCTCCTGCGAAAATCAGCTTCCACTTCCCTTTTCGTAGAGCCAACGCCTATGCTGCGACGCGCAAATCCGCCAAGTCGATGGCTTTTACCAATGATATCATGATACATTACATGTTTAGCTTCACCGTGAACATGAAAAATCACTTCGTTGTAATAAAGCGCATATATGTTTATAGATGTATCGCTTAGCGTCAATGTGTTAATCGCCCTATTATTTGGCTCACCCATTTGCTCAATAATTTCATCATAGCGAATTATATCCAATACCTCTATGTCACTAAATGAAGGATGTCTTGGCTTTGACACATACAAGAGAATATCCGCAATAAGTGCTCCAAGAAATATGATTAAAAGTGCGAATAGTAAAATTATACTAATTTTCTTTGTATGCTTTTTCATGCACAATCCTCCGTTTGTTAATCCGAAGTCAATGTAATGCCTCTATTGTGTAGGAGCGGAAGCTCCCCTTACACGTGCATCGCAGTAACATCCATCCCACCTAATAAGCCAGCCTAAATAAGGTCTCCTCCAGCACACCCACGCCCTTCTCAAGCTCTGCAGGCTCTGTAAACTCATTCGGATTATGACTAATTCCATCCTTGCTCGGCACAAAAACCATACCGACCGGCGCGATTCTTGACACAATTTGCGCGTCGTGTCCTGCTCCTGAATGAATCTTTCTATACTTCACATCTTGATTTTCACAAGCCTTCAAAATCGTATCCATAATCGCGTCATCCATAGGAATCGGCGGGTCATCAAAAATCGCCTGGAAGTTAAACGTGGTCTTATCTTCTGCGGTGATGCGTTCTATAATCGCCTCCGCCTCCGCTTGGAAACGATTAAGCAGCTCGCCGTCTGTATGCCTCATGTCCAAGCTAAACTGCGCATAACTCGGCACAACATTTGCTAGGTTTGGTCTAAATTCTATCTGTCCAATCGTCGTAACCAGCGGCTCACCGTACTCTTTAGCACGTTTAATCAGTTCTGATATAATTTTTGCGCTACTAAAGCCCGCGTCTTTTCTATAAGGCATTGGCGTCGTTCCTGCGTGGTTCGCCTCGCCGAAAATTTCTACGTTAAACTTCTTGTACCCAACTATACTCGTAACAACGCCTATTTCCAGTCCTTCCGCCTCGAGCACTCCGCCCTGCTCGATGTGCAGCTCAACAAAAGCCTTTATGTCGTCTCTTTTTGCACAATCTTGTGTATATGTAAAGCCGCTGTCTTTCAACGCATCTTGCATGCGTACGCCCTCTTTATCCTTTAAATCCTTAACTGCTGCCCAATCGACATCACCAACGAGAGCCTTGCTTCCCCAAAAGTTATACGGAAAGCGTGTGCCTTCTTCTTCGGCGAATGCGACTACTTCAATCGCTGTTTTCGGTGCGCCATGCTTCTTGTAGAGCCTAGAAGCCGCCAAAGCACTGCCCACGACGCCATAAAGCCCGTCATATTTCCCACCGTTTCTAACCGTATCCACATGCGAACCTGTCAAAATCGTATCGCCTGCCGGGCCGATTCTTCCATGCAAATTGCCTGCTTGGTCAAAAAAAGTTTCAAAGCCAAGCTTCTCAAACCACTCTTTCAAATACATCTGCGCGCGCATCCAAGGCTCTGTAAAAGGAAACCTCGTCAAAGCACCCGCCTCGTCTTTTGAAACCTCGTAAATCTCGTCGATCGTCATTGCCGCTTCGTAGTTGGTCATTGGTTTGTCCTCCTTTATATATTATGTTTTCACATATGCTTTCTGATGTTTTATACAATGCTCACATTATCTTTATTCATAAATTTTCCCCATATAAAACAGTATGGCAATAGTCTTCCAGTCAGGTCTTTCAAAGTTTATGTCCGGATCACGAAAATTAAAATCCTCTGCCCAGCGATTTATTGCATCTAAAAACATGTCTATACTTAGATTTTCCCACTCTTCTGGCTTATTTTTATAGTCATCTATGAGTGCTTCCATAAAATTAATAAAGGTCTCTTTATTCACCACAGAGTCTATTCTTTCGTTCAAGTCCATATATGCCTCCTACACCTCCATCGTGCCATTATCAATCAGCTCACGCAACTTCTCCAAATCATCAGCATAAACATCCTTCAGAGCCTGATTATAAATAACCGCCGCAGGATGGTAAAGCGCGAATATATTCTCATAGCCATTACCCGAAACCAATCGACCATGACAATAGCCAATTTTCAAATCCAGTCCACTAACCGCCCTAAGCGGCACATTGCCAAGCGTGACAATATATTTGGGGGCAATTATTTCAAGCTCCAGGTGCAGATATTGATTAAAAAACTTAATTTCATCCGCGCTCGGCGTTCGGTTCAGCTCTCTGCCCGTCTTCGGGCTTGGCTTTGACGGCCTTAGTTTCACCGCGTTTGTTATGTAAACCTCGTCTCGTGAGAGATTTATGCTTGTCAAAAATTCCGTAAGATTCTTACCGGCTTTGCCCACAAAAGGGCGTCCTTCTCTCTCCTCTTCACCGCCCGGCGCTTCGCCGACGAGTGCGATTGTTGCGTTCAGCTTACCTTGACCGAACACCGGCCTTTTGTGCGCATATTTGCTTTCAATCATGCGCCTTTCCAGCTCCTGATTAAGCTCCTCAATTTTCAACTGAATCATCCTTCTTCCCGATATCTCCTGCCCAAATGAGTAACATGCCTAAAACAAAACCGGCGACAAACCCGCCAACATGCGCGTGGTTGTTGACTTCGGGGCGGGTGAACCCGAGTGCCAAACTAGTCCCTGCGAGAATCGCTATCGTCGAATAATTAAGGCCTTTAATATCCGCTTTCGACCTAATCGCAAGAGCCAAAATCGCACCTAAAAGCCCGAAAACTGCGCCAGACGCGCCAATCGTCGGGTTTGGAATCATAATCACGCTTACAAGCCCTGCAAATATACCCGACGCCAAATATATAATCAGTATTTTAGCTCGCCCATAAAACCGCTCCACCCTTGTGCCAAAAATGTATAGCGAAAAGCAGTTGTTAAAAAGATGCATAGTATTTGCGTGGAGGAACATATAGGTAAAAAGGCGATAATGCTCGCCGCCTTCCAATACAAACTGCGGAAAAAGTGCGCCAATCGTCATCGCAAGCGCAAATATCTGATTCCCTCCGGCTAAAGTTGCAGCACCTATCAGCAAATTAATGATTATGAGAACATAAGTTAGAATCGGAGCAGGGCCGCCTCGCTCCGCAAGCCTAGGTCGCTTTGCCACCGCTTCATCATAGAGCATATTTAGTTCAAAATGCGTCTTAACTTCATGCGGCGCATCCAACGCCTCCACTACTAAACGCTTCAAGCTACCTATTCTGTCAGGGCTATTTTTGCCTATTTTCAGGCTTCTGTCGCGCAAATCAACTCCCCAATAAGCGTTCATAACAGCTATATCAAGCTCAAAACGGTCCTCACCTAAAAAACTGCCATATTCTAACAATCCGTTATCTACAAAAACGTTCACCACAACCACATTTTTCTTGCCATAATCCTTCAAAAGCTCTTCAAAGTAGCCGTCCAGCTTGGTTTTTAGGCTGTTTTCATATACCTCGCGTCTCATTGTGTTCGCGTTTATGATGATAACCGCGCTCCACATAGAGCCTGTAAAATTCACAAGCCCTAAAACCGGCGTTTCGTTTGATATTATACTTCCACCAAGGCCTCTAATCGGCTCAAACCCATCGGCTATCAGCTTTTCAAACAAGCTCTTGGAGTATTCGGCGAAACTTATCATACAATCCCTACAATCTCGTTTATATCTTTAATGCCCTGCGCATCCATGAACGCCTCTACTTCTT
>Ga0123355_10015685_pt1 | contig 11912 bp, 9 predicted proteins | sample TergutEmb28metaG_3_FD_89872 | JGI IMG/M metagenome (GOLD analysis project Ga0123355, IMG submission 89872) | Embiratermes neotenicus P1 segment gut microbial communities from Petit-Saut dam, French Guiana - Emb289 P1 | ecosystem: Host-associated > Arthropoda: Insects > Digestive system > Gut ... | reverse complement strand
TGAGAGTAAATGCCGGTTATGTAAGCAACACGAAGAAACTATTGAACACTTAACCTCGGGATGCCCCATTTTGGCAAAGAACGAATATTTAATGAGACACGATAAAGTTTGTACACATTTGCACTACTCAATATGCAAAGCATTGAAACCACAGACAAATGGTACACACACATTCCGAAGCCAGTGTGTGAAGAAGGAGATGTTACAGTGTTGTGGAATCAAGCAGTACACACAGAGAGGGAAGTTACAGCAAATAGGCCAGATATAATAATTAAAAACAAAAAAGAGAAAACATGCACACTGATAGATGTGGCAATACCTGCAGACAGAAATGTTGTTCAAAAGGAAGCGGAAAAGAAGTTAAAATACAAGTGTTTATGTACAGAGATACAACGAATGTGGAACCTGAAATGTACAATTGTACCAGTAATAATTGGAGCCACTGGAATAGTAACGAGAAGGTTAAGGAAAAATTTGGAAACTGTACCAGGAAAACATTCGATAGATTCACTACAAAAGACCGCTATACTTGGAACATCACACATAATACGTAAAGTACTGCAGTGTGAAGCTTTTAAGCCTGAGAAGTGGGGATCACCGCTGGTTCAAGAGAAGTACCAGGAAGAAAAGCCCTGTGACAAGAGACATCCATATCATATAATAATAATAGGGATATAAGGGGTAGCGATGCCTAATACTATAGCCTATCCTACCCAACAGTCATCCTCACCTTCTCGTGGTATACCCTGTTCTCACAAACGAGGAAATGACGACTGGGTCACAGCAGTATAACTGTTTCACCAGGAATGGAGGAAATGCCATCCCTAAACACGCCGGTCCAGAGGCTAAAGGTAGCAATCCTACCACTGGACTTACCCTGCTCTGGGCCCATAACCCATTCAGGGGAAATTTTACCCACTGGCACATCTCTCAGAAAGAAGTGGGACAGATTTTCTTTAAACGACAACATGGATGTGGAAAAGGTATCATGATTTAAATATGCATCCTGGAATATTTGAGGGCTAGGAGAGAAAGAAGAAGAATTAGACAAAATTTTAAATGAAAATAATATTAAAGTTTTAGTAATTACAGAAAGTAAAAACAAATTGCAAGGAAAGAAAGAGACTTAACACTATGGTTATTTACAGTGGAGTGGACAGACACACCAGAGGCCAGTCAGGAGTTATGATATGGATCCGCAAGTCAATATCAAATAAAATAGACTACTATAAATTCTGGAATGACAGAGTTATAGAAACAAGACTGAAAATACAAAGGGGACACTTAACAATATTAGGAGTATATGCCCCGACAAAAGTCAGGGATGAATTAAATGAAGAATTTTATGAAACACTACAGAAGATATTGGATAAAGTGAACAAAACTGATTACATAATGTTGATAGGAGATATGAATGCTAGAGTCGGAAATAATAGTTTCTAACATAGTGGGTACAAATGGAGAAGCTACACTAAATAGCAACGGAAGAAAATTGATAAATTTATACACATTTAATAACTTAAAAATAATGAACACTTTTTAAGCACAAAGAAATTCATAAATTTACTTGGGAAGCAAGAGGACACAAATCAATTATTGATTACTTTATAACAAGTATGAAAACTTCAAAGGTAATCCAAGACATTAAAGTCTACAGAAGCAATGAAATAGGTAGTGACCATTACTTATGATGTGCAAAACTAAATTTTCCACCACAATGACTAAACAAGAAGAACAAAAAGACCCCATTAAAGCAGGATGAATTTTTTAAAGTAAGATTGCTAAATGATGAAGGCATAAGATGGCTGTACACCCAAAGAGTGAAACTCCACTTAAGCAATACAAAGGAAGGTTAAATAGACATTGAGAAAGAATGGAAAAACGTACAAAACATATTAAAATCAGCAGCAAATGAAAGTTTAGGAACAATAAAGAGACAAAACAGGAGAAAGTATTTAAAAATATGGGATGACCAAATAAAACAATTAATAGAAACAAAGTAAAAATCATATAAAAATAGCTGAATTCAAAGAAACTAGAAGATAAACTGAAATACAAAAGAAACACAGCATTGGCTAAAAGAGAAATAAGAAGAAGACAAAGATTTTCTTGGGACAAATGTGTTACAGATTTAGAACACGACATATATAGGACCCAACCCAAAGTATACAAAACTTTAAAACAAATTAGTAAGGATGTAGAAGAAACAGCACGTATTCAAGGAAACACAGACAAAAATGTATTCCTTCAATACTGTGAAAAGGTATGGAACACAACAAACATAAATGAATTACAATTAGAACACAACTCAGCTGATTACTCACATGCTTCTGTAACTTTTGATGAACTAGAAAAGGTGTTAAAATTAACAAAAAATGGTAAAGCTCCAGGACAAGATAACATTAACTCAGAGCTATACAAGTTTGCACCAGCCGAGTTTAAATTGAGATTACTACAATTTTTAAACAATATATACAGAGAAAATAGCATTCCAAATGAGTGGAGAAATGCTGTCATAACCCCCATATTTAAGAAAGGTGACAGAAGGGAACCCAAAAACTACAGAGTAATTAGTATTCTCAACACCTGCTATAAGTTATACTCTAAAATCCTTTATATGAAGCTGCAGAAGTACTCAGAAATATTTATGACAGAAACACAAAATGGATTCTGAAAGGGACGGTCACACATGGACCCAACATATTGCCTTAAATTATTAATTGAAAAAAAAAGGGAATTTAACTTGGAAACACACTTGCTGTTTATAGATTATGAGAAAGCATTTAATAACATACAAAGACAGATTTTATTTAACATTCCTAAAGGCAATAGTGGATATTTACACACAAAACAAAATACTGATAAAATTTAACAACAAACTATCAAAACTGGTAGAAATTAATAAAGGAGTACGCCAAGGTTGCCCTCTTTCACCTACACTGTTTAATATATATTTAGATGAAATAATAACTAAATGGCAAAATCAAGACATAACCGGAATCAAACTTTCAAAAAACCAACAACTGTCAACGCTGTTATTTGCAGATGACCACGTTACAATAGCAGACACAGAAGATAACCCACAGAAAGCTGAGCATAAATTAAATCAAATAATAACAGAATATGGTTTAACTGTATCTGTACAGAAAACAAAATCAATGACATTTAAAGGGCGAGATCAGTGAGAACTAAAATTGTAATAGATAATAAAATTATAGAACAAGTAAATTTGTTTAACTATTTAGGATATATGATATCTTATCAAGGAAAACTGGACATTGATAACAAATTAAATAACTTTTTGAAAATTACAGGTATTTTCAATAATGTGTTTAGACCACAAAAAACCCTTACGAAAACAAGAATAAAACTATACAATACACTAGCCCTTCCAGTCTTGTCATATGGCAGCGAAACTTGGACTGTTAAAGCAAGTGATGCCAGAAGAATAACAGCAGCAGAGATGAAATACATGAGAAGAACAGTAGGATACACTCAAACAGATTACAAAACAAATGCACAAATTGCAAAGGAGTTAAAAATAACACCAATTTTGGACAAATTACTGGAATAAAAGAGAAGCTGGATACATCATGTAAATAGAATGCCTTGAAATAGATTACCCAGGGTAATGAAATACTACTCCCCAACTGGCAGAAGGAATCATGGTAGACCTTTGAAGAGACTTTTTGATATGTGAGACTGGAACGGGTCAACAAGTGGCCCAACTCCATGAAAGATATATGATGATGATGATGATGATGATGATAATAATAATAATAATAATGTAACCGTTATGTGACCATAGGAAATATTTATCAAGCAAGAACACACAATACGCACACTGATTCCCCTCCTGAGCACCAAAAGTCACCAGCATCTTTGCAAGCTGCCGGTTATTGTTCAGAACAGCCACATCCAGTAGTGTCAGACCATCACTGTTCACACTGAAAATGGACAAATTATTTGAGATTAGAGGTATGTAGGGCATAAAGACTTACAATGTGGTGTCAGCTGTTTGACACCGCTAGCCTGGCATGTGGGTGATGAATGTTTGAGAAGAAAACACTGCATAGGTGAAGAACATGGCATCTATAGAAATCTGTGAAGGTATGGCTCTTGCTGACATCAAAGACAGTTGATAATTTTGCCAGTTACAACAGTTTAACTGCTTGCAACTATGTTACCAGGATGAGTTGGGTAAGGCATGTGGCATATACAGGGGACAGGACAAATTTAAAGTGCTTTGGTTAAAAAATCCTGAAGGGAAGAAACTACTTGGAAGACCTGGGCACAGATGGGATGATAATATTAAAGTGGATCTTAGAGAAATAGGACGGATTGGTGTGAAAGACTGCTTGTTCCTCTACAGGAACAACATAAATTAAGGGTGCTTTGGTAAACAAGAGAGAAGAAGTAACAGAGAGGAGGGATGAAATGGTATAACAAAAATGTTCTTACTTGGTCAAAATATTTCTAGACTGATCAAATATGGGGGGATGAGATGAGCCAACAAGTAGTGCACGTGCAAAAAATGAGAAATCCATAGACAGTTTTATGTTATTCACATTTTGCATGTTCTTACAATGAACATATCATCCAACAAATGCACTCTGTGATACACCATTTATGACATGTAGCAACTCCTACACATTTCGCCACCATGGTACCACTCTCGGGGAGTCAATATAACAAAGGTATGTAAGCCAATGTGCCAATCTAATGTTCTGTTCCTCTTGATAAGAATGACTAAAAACTTAACAGTGCTACAATGCACAACACTGATGACCATAAATTGCAGTATTGTGATATTAAATATTAAAATGTAACATATTTTAATTCTCTGTTAGATCCACAGTAGTTAACAGGTAAATGACAAGAGAAACACACATTTGGGTACATATCAAACTATGACACCTCCATGTTTATGAGGCTAATAAGAGTTATGATGAAAATCATTTACCTGTTGACATCAACATCTGTGGACTCGAGGATGGTGCGAGCTTTGTCAACATGGCCGTGTTCCACAGCAGCGAACAATGCTGCAAAAAACATAAACAGTCTTTTGCTTACACGAGTTTGGTAATATGCATTAGGTACACCCTCAGTGTACTTCTGCAGCTCTGTTCACCAAAACATCAAACTGAATTTAAAATATGTAAATAAATACTAAAGAATTAAAACATAAAAACATAAATAATTACCTGTATTCAATTTTTCATTGACCAGTATATCATTCACAATGTAGCGTTCAATGTTTCGTTAATGTGCATACACAGTAGCCCACAATCTCAGTCTGCCTAATGTGCATACACAGTAGCCCATGATCTCAGTCTGCCTGATGTGCATACACAGTAGCCCACAATCTCAGTCTGCCTAATGTGCGTACACAGCAGCCCACGATCTCAGTCTGTCTAATGTACATACACAGTAGTCCACAACCTCAGTCTGTCTAATGTACATACACAGTAGCCCACGATCTCAGTCTGTCTAATGTACATACACAGTAGCCCACAATCTCAGTCTGCCTAATGTGCATACACAGTATCGCACGATCTCAGCCTGCCTAATGTGCATACACAGTATCCCACGATCTCAGTCTGTCTAATGTACATACACAGTAGCCCACAATCTCGGTCTGCCTTGTGCTATGCCTTTATGTTCTGATGCTTCCACATTCCCAATCATTTTACACACTTCTACCTTAAACCCGTGTTCACATTTCGTAAGGTTTTACTTCTACATAATCTCTTAGTAAATTGACCGAGAATTTTCAATCCTTCTCAGTGGGTCACTTCATATGTTTTTTGTAAGTCAGTATCTCAGATTCTAAACTGTCAATGGGAGGGTGATTGGTGGATCATAAATTGGAAAAACAACATACTTTGGAAAGAAGTGACAATTGTCTAATCGAGGTGATGTAACAGAATTGGTTTGGGGGGACTGAGAAAAACCACAAAAAACCTCAGTTATGATGAAGATCTTCAGGTGCATAATGCTGTGTCATTGAGCCAGTGGTTCATGAGTGACGCGTCTTGTACCTGAAGAATGGAACCATCAACCACACAGCCATGAGAACTCCATATCTTGCAACTTCACTAAGGACAGCTGGTTTTTGGGATCAAATTCAAAATGGGCACCTCCAAAACAAGTGTACAGCACTACCCCTAAACAAACCTGTTCAGTCTGTATTAAGGAAACAGGGGGCAGCCATTGTGATTCTTACCATGTAAGTGGATATTGATTTTATTTAGCTTATCTAATTTCTTCTTTGTTGTTTTTGTCAGATTCAGCCCATCAACCAGAAACTCCATCCCTCCCTCCTGAGCCTCTGAAAATAGAAATGATAACTTAAAATAAAATTACAGAACATAACAAACAGAAGGAATACAACTAAAACTAACATGGAAAGAAACTTCATCATTTTGACAGCACAAAAACTGGTATTCACTAAAATGTCATTAATAAAAGGAATTCATAAAAAATTATAAAGGAAGTTAATGTACAAACACATTCATGTAGAACTGAAAGTATAAATCAAGACAGTACATACTGCAATACATTGAATACACTGCTGCAGATTTGTGGCATACCAATAATGGAGTCAATCAAGCAAATTACTGGAGGTTATTCTATGTTGGAAAGTGACACCATGTAGTCTGGTCTCCATCTTCAAGGGAAGATGGAAACATCAGGTTTCTCCAAAATTCTGGTCCCTGTCCATCAAACTACACAGTCTCACACCCCATTAGCCACTGCCATAAGAGACTGAAGGCTAACATCAGAATGAATACTCAACAGACCATAAATTGACAGTGACAACTCCCACACAGTAGTAACACTAACTGACATGTCAACTGCAAGCACCACTGATATATGTAGATATGTAGGTGAGTCAAATGAAAATTAAAAAAAAAAAAACGTAACGCACTAATTTATTGCAGAAAAGTTTGGTACAGCTCTGTCATGTTTCAACATACTACAAATCAACCATACACAGGACATGCTTCTAATGAATACTTGCTGTGCCTACAGCTGAACAGAGCAGCCTTGATTCTTTTCAACACTTCAAAGATTTTCATTTGAGTCGCCCTCATGTCTACTGATGTGCAACAGCCATAAAAATGTGTTTACAAGCTGCAAATGGATCTCAACGTACTGGATTTAGAGGAGCCCAGAGCCCACATAGAATTCCGCCGCTTAGTGCCCACACTTGAGCTCATGGGCAGAAACTCTTGTTGCTGTAGAAACTCTTGTTGCTGCTGAAACTCTTGTTGCTGTTGAAACTCTTCTTGCTGCAGCAACTGTTGCAGCAGTGAAGAACATTTTGACATTGAATTAGATTTCTGTCGCATGTATATCCTCTGTGGACTGCTCAGTCTTTCTGCAGATGTCTGCCAATGCTGCTCCTGTTGTTCTACTAGAACCTGTGAAGCAGTGCATTCTGTTTGCTGTTCCTGTCTTTCTTTTATATCTAAAATCCATGTAGCTTTTGACAATTGATTTTCTTCTACTGTTTCTTCATTTTTTGGTGACTCACTGCACACTGTTTTGCTCTTACCCTTTTTATTCTTCTGATATGTAAAGCGAAGTATCCAGGTTGCTTTGGATTTATGTTCTTTCTGTTTTCCCACACCAGCAGAAGTTGATTTCAAACTCTTTCTGTTTTGGTTAGAGAAAACTGCTAACCACGAGGTTTGTGAACTTGTTTGCTTTTGTTGCTGTTTGTGTTGTTCTTGCTGAGGTTGGACAAGGGGCAGGGACTGATGTGCTGTAGGTCCAGCACTGGCAGACATTCTCACATTCTCAACTGTGGGCTGTAGATTCACATCCTCATTCCCAGAAGAACATGTAATACTGTTGCTGCCAGCACTAGTAGCTGCTGTACAGCACGTAACACTGTTACTGGCAGCAGGTACAGTTGAGGTATGCCATCGAGCTCCAATAAGCCTTAGTGAAGATCGAACTGATCTTGCACGACGCACACCACTAGAGGCCCGTCGGTGTTCAACTACATTGACGTCTTGCATTTTCTGTGTGTATGCACTGTATATGGACCTTTAGAAGTATGCACTTTACAGAACCATAACACTTTTCTGTATGCAAGCCACAATTTATTCACACAGTTTTTGAATATTTCGTTTTTGTTTGCATTTGTAATGCCAACATTATCCACATTGGCCTTAGTTGTTTTTCCCATCATCCTGAAGGCAATATATAAAATGTTCACTGATATATGATGCCGTGATGACTGGCCATTAGTTACAGCCATTTCGAAGGAGTTTGCTACCTCCATCTTCAGGGTAGTCTTAGGAGAGTAAATTTCATGGAACAATGGCTGCATTAGATAGAGAAAAAGCAGTTTAGGTGATTGTTGTAGCAAGCCAATCAGAGAAGAGGTGTTGTGGTGGGGTGGAACCATGGGTAGAAGACACCAGAGAAAGACAGTGTAAAAGTGAAGCGATGAGAAAGAGGAATGAAATGAAGAAACTGAGGAGGAAGGGCATCCAAATGAAGATTCTGAGGAGAAAGGGAATCCAAATGAAGAAAGAAATATTAATGCAACCAGTCTGCCATGCCAATTAATCTCCTTGGGTCATCCTTAAAATGGAGGAGGCAAGTTCCTTAATGTCAGTAATTACCAATCAACACGGCGTCATATCCCAGAATACATCCATCTTCATCAAAAGTGCCGACACTTACGAAACATCATATTTCTAACTGCCCTGCATTTCTTAATAAAGCCACATATTTTGTTGAACCTGATCAAAATGTGTAAATACAAACACTATGACTGAATGACTGGTGTTAAACCTTTGTGGTACAGTAGTAACTATGCATACCGATTCCATCCAGTTCAGGAACTCCACATTCTGCCCACATAGTGTATTTATGTGTTTTGTGTGGATCTGAGAACAAACAGCGATTATTGCCCTATACCGCATTAACTGATTGGTTTTTAGAACTGAGATATAGAGTGTTTACTGTCCGGTATGGACTGGATATCTACATGTAATGTATATTAAACCCTCAAAGCCCTGTGGTCATTATATGTACCACTAGTTTAACATTCAACATTTCTATGTACTGCCCACACAGTGTATTTATGTGTTTTGTGTGGATCTGAGAACAAACAGCGATTATTTCCCTATACAGCATTAACTGACTGGTTTTTATAACTGAGATATAGAGTGTTTACTGTCTGGTATGGACTGGATATCTATGTGTAATGCATATTAAACCTTCAAAGCCCAGTGGTCACTATATGTACAGTACCGCCAGTTTAACATTCACCAATTCTACATTCTGCCCACACAGTGTATTTATGTGTTTTGTATGGATCTGAGAACAAACAGAGATTATTTCCCTATGAAGCATAAGCACATGGTCTTTACAACAGAGACGCAGTATACTCTGGGTAAATGACCAACTTGATGCACAATTACGTTATATAAAACGTTCATTATTATTTATTATTATTATAATAAATGTTTTATATAACATAATGAATAATAATAAACGTTTTATATAATGTAACTGTGCACCAAGTTGGTCATTTACCCAGAGTTGTACCAGGATGCACAGTCAGCAAAACATAAACTTCAAAAGAGACGCACTATGTTTTCTGTGAGGTAGGAACTAAATTTTTAAGGTGCTGCATCCCAGAAAACAGAAATTTCCACCATCGACATAACCTCTAATGTCAATTTCAATATTATTTCGACGAAATTTGGGTTCAAAGGCTTAAGAGACGTCAGTCAGTCAGTCTTGTCTGTCGTGCTTTGGTCTAGGGTAGAGGACGTGAAGCTGAAGGCAGGACGTTCCCCATCTACCAGACTGCACCACGCCACAGATCTAATCTGGACATTAAACTATCTTACTTATTAGTGGCCGTTTCCTAACCATTGTGTAGCTGGGTCTCTCTTTCTGGGCGATAGAGCGGCCGAAGCTTGATGCTGCCTACCCACCTCTACCTAGTACCGCAGCTAAGAATGACTGGAGCCATATCTCCATTCCCCCATACGCCACCAGGATGTGAGGCTTAATTAATGCACTGGGACAATCGAGGAAAAATGTTATGTTTTCGGTCCAACACAACACATATTTTCGGGTACAGGGACAAGTTTACCCTTATCTTACTTCTAACTGAAAATGATATAGATACATTAGTTTATGTAAAAATGCTATGTGTTGATCGTTTTATAACCGGTGGGAACAATTATTTGGTTAGAAGGACCAAAATTATTTTCTGAAATGTAGGAACACATATGTTTCCGAATGAGGGAGGTCAGAAGCATCTGCTAAGGGATACAAGAGGTCAGTGGGATAGCAAAGACAAGGATGGTTACAGGGCAGAGAGTGAGAAAGAGTCATGTGTGAAGTAGAACGGGCAGATAACTGAAGAAAGAGACAAGTAGAGGTTAGAATAGGATAGAAGTGCGGTAAGCATTTACGTAAGAGAATTCTAGTTGTTACGTACTTGTCAACGTGAAGTTTAATGGGGTTTTGAAGTCTGCTGGGACAGCCGAAATTCAAGGGTTTGGCACTTTTCCGAAATGTAAATCACGAGGGGGTGGATACCGTGTTAGTCACGGTAGCCCATTAAAAATGTCCAGTAGGACACGTTTATACGGAGGTTACATGTGTTTAGTTAAAAGATACGCGCCAGTCATTAGGAACAAATGGGGAGAAAGAAAACAAAATTTTAAAGTTTTAGGCCTATTACGAGATTGCTAAATTTACAGAGGACCAATTAGACTAGTTAGGCAAATTAAAGTAGGGGTATTTTGAAACAGGGAAACTAACTTCGCATATTGTAGCGAACGAGACGCACGTTTTTCGATTGTTGTAGGTGGAGGACACGCGTGTGCATCGCTCCAGATTTAGGCCAGATTAACAGAATAAATTAGATAATTATAAATTTATAAGTGTTCTACGGGGGTACAGTTTTAAAACAAATACTGTTAAATTGGACATACTTGGTATTACCAAGTTTCGGACAATATAATTTTATTATTCCGTAAAGGTTAAATGCAATGAATACACTACGTGAAAGTGATCCGTGCTACATTTATCGTATGCAATAAAAACCTGTACCAAATTAGCGCCCAGTGACTGAAAATAAAATCACAACAGATTCTCCAGATTGTCAATTCAGCAAAATTGTATTAATAGTTCATCTTCACCAAGCCCATTATACCCAAACCACGGTAGTCCCTGAAAATTAGGTCTCATGCGAACCGAATGAGCGAGAACGGTGAGCCGGACGTTTATAATTTTCAGCTGACACTAGTTACTCCATTTAGTTCAGCTGTCGCTACTCCATTTTGTCGCTCTCTGTCGCTCGCTACACAAACTAGTCCTGGTGCTCCGCATCGCAAAGCTGCTCGCAAGATAATGGCTTTCAGGAGAGAGAGAGAGAGAGGGGGGGGGGGATTCTGCGTGATAATTAGAAAGCATTTGACTGTGCATAATGTGACAGGAACAAGAATTTTACACAAAAGAAGCGGACTTCTTTGTTCGGCATTACAGCGCCACGCTGTGTCGCACTATAATAAAACCGGCGTATCCATTTTGCCACAGATATTTGGTTTCGTTCCTGCGCCAAGCGTGAATCACACTCGGATCTACACACCTCAGCTTAATGTGGCGTTGTCAAAGGCTGGGGAAAGTCAGATTGTACTCTCCATATATAGGAACGTGCTATCCTTTACACAGCTGTGCGTTACACTATCGCTCATACTTAGGATCCCAACAAATTCAAACCCGTTACACATAATTAAATTTACGTGGCGGGGAAGGGGGGGGGGGGGGGAAAAAAAAAAACCCCCTAAACCTGTCCCGGGAAAAAAATGAAGAAAATTTTACCCAATTCGCGACCAAAAAAAACGCAAAAAAAAAATTTTTAGTTG
>Ga0123355_10015684_pt1 | contig 11913 bp, 10 predicted proteins | sample TergutEmb28metaG_3_FD_89872 | JGI IMG/M metagenome (GOLD analysis project Ga0123355, IMG submission 89872) | Embiratermes neotenicus P1 segment gut microbial communities from Petit-Saut dam, French Guiana - Emb289 P1 | ecosystem: Host-associated > Arthropoda: Insects > Digestive system > Gut ... | reverse complement strand
GGGTAGAATACAAAAACAAAAAAAAAAAAAGGGGGGGGGAAGAAAAAAAAAAACACACGGGGGGGGAGAAAAAAAAAAATTTGAAGGGGAAAGTAAACTATAATGGGGAGGTTTTTTTTTTTTTTTTTTTTCAAACGGCTGTTAAACTTCGGAAAAATTCGTAAAACTTTTCAAAACACAAGCATAACTTTATTTGAATAAAGCAGAGACAGTTGTTACTTAAACATCATACATTAGGAAAAGAAAAACGTGTGTAACTTTGGTTTCCTTAAAAGCTTCATATCCCCTAATTCGGCGCACAAGTGTTCCTACTTTGGGGAGGTGAATAATTTACACAAAAAAATGGTTACGTAATATAAAATAAACACAAATACAAAGATACAAACTATGAAAAAAAAAAATGCTTATCCCAGACAAAGCTCACAAACAAAATCTTCCTCCATGCCAGCACAAAGTGTGGTGCGCCCACCTGAAACAATGCACACATCTTATCCAGTCTCCTCCATTGTAGTCTTCAGAGAAACGACTAGTACAGTACAACCAGCGTCTTGTTCTTTATCTTCTTCAGTCGCATCGTCAGCGAGAGGAATTGCTAATTCAGTGTCCGATTCTGATGGAGTGTCAGATTTGGATCCCAGCAAACACTTCTCTTCCGTCTTTCTGAAGGACCAAGAAGAGCATTCGACGCAATCGTTAGGTTTTGGATTTTCTGGCCTCTTTGATTTTCTCTTTTTGAGTTGCCTCAACAAATTTTTGTTGTAAGGTGAACTCGTTATTTTCTTTGCTGTTCCACCACGAGGATTTGGCTTAAGATTCAGGCTTGACATAGGGCTGATACATGATGCTCGGAGAGCCTTAACAGAAGTGAACGGCGAAAAATTAGAAGAACTGAATGATGGCTGACCGCTGGTCTCCACCAAAGCAGGATTGTTCACAGGGGCAGCATCTGTGTTTCCTGAGGCTAGAGGGAAATCGTGTGGTCTGAAGATGTTCTTGTCACAAGGAAAGAAGTCTGTCGCCCGGAAGCCATTAGCCGCTGTCGCGCCTGTTGCGGCTTCCTTGTTTGCGTTTCCGAACAGTTCGCCAATTTGGTAAACGGCGACGACTCGCCCTGGGTTTAAACGGAGCCATTTTTCAATTTCTTGGAAATGGAATGTTTTCGGTGGGCCCTATGAAGGCTTTATCCAAGGGTTGCATTTTGTGGTTGCTGTGAGATGGGAGGCAAATTATAAAAACCCTGGACGATTTGCAGCTGCCCAGTTCCTTCTGCTCATAGCATCAATAGCTGCCTTAATCCTTTAGGGGTCCCATTTTTACCTCTGAGTCATCTGTAATATTATATAACCCAGAAGGAATAATTCACAAGGTACTGACTTCCTAATATGGGGAGCCCCATATTAGGCTTTACAGACCTCCCCATAATAGGCGAAAACAGTTGCTCGTTGAAATGGGTGAATAAAACAGAAGGACCTAAAATTGTACCTATGAAACACAGCAAGGGTTTAAGATTACACTTAATAGAGTCTGAGCACTAAACTAATTCAGAAAAACAGCTTACCTTTAACGGTTCATGAGTCATAGTTTAGGGATAAGCAAAATTTCCACAGCGCACAAAAAAAAAAAACACACACACACACACACAGTCAGTACCGAAGTCTTGTTCAAATTACCGTTTATTCTGTTGTTGCAAAGAATAACATTCATCTGCTTAATGAGTTACATTCTTAAGCACAGAGCGCAGCATCTCCTTGTATGAAATAATACATTTCCCCAAATTGGGAAACCTCCCCATAACAAGCGACTTTCTTCTGTAGAATATCAACTGAGACTACGAAAGGTAAGGAAAGTAAGATGGATAAGTGTCCGATTATTATTATTATTATCATCATCATCATCAACAACAACATCATCATCATTAGAGATTTTAATTTGTTCCACGCTGATGTTAAGCGTCGCGACTGTCCTGATAGATGCGCTTCAGCGACTAATACCATCAGTAGGGGTAGTGGCATTTTTCGTGGAAGGTCTGTTTTGTTTAACGATTTGTTACCAGGGGTGCTGATAATTTTGTTTAACGATTTGTTACCAGGGTGCTGATAAGTCCTTAACCCGACCCTGGAAGGAAACAAGCTACAGCGACCAAGACTTACAACACTATACCAAGACAACAAGAATATATTCCTGTTGTTTGTACGCCATAAGTCTTGGTATAGTGTTGTAAGTCTTGGTCGCTGTAGCTTTTTTTCCTTCCAGGGTAGGGATAAGGACTTATCAGCACCCCTGTAAATCTAATACTGTTTAGTAAGTAAATCAGAACCCTTAACATATTTTATGCTTGGTTCGGATAATAACGTCTAATGTGAATCGTGGTTTGAAATTAGGTTGGATATTTTGCACATAATGTGGTTATATTTTGTACCTTCTTCCTGCTTTTTCTTCCTGTGTTAAGCAGTTGTGCAGTATCTGTGTATTTGTTTAATGATGAATTTGAGTGCTCACTTAGCAACTAGCCCTTTCGTTCATAAATTGAATTGAATGAAACGGTACTATCCATATACTTAGAAAAAATTATCCCTAATAATTATAATGTTATTTTTAATATGTGATTTAGTATTTGTTATATCTCTTTTCTATGCGTTTTAGTTTGTTGCTTGTTATTTGTGTATTTTCGTTATGTTCCTTTGTGTAGCCGATCATTTTTAGTATATTTACTTATTAGGTTTGCTGGCGTCAGTTACGGACGGTTCATGGCATGTGTTGTAAGTTAATCTGTCAACGTATATTCAGGACCGTTGGTGATAGGTAGGAAGGGAGAGATTTAAATGAGAAAACGTTAGCAGCGGACAACGGACGTTAGCAATCCAGTGCGAATTCAGGTTACGCCGCTCGAGGAATACTCGGATTCTACAGTATATAGAATACTTTGTTTAAATTTCGCGCTATTTCGTGTACAAACCCTCCCCCCCCCCCAACAGGCCAAACCCCCTTCCAGATGTCGCTGCCAACTGATAACGTCGTTTTGTTAGCTGCAATTTAAAAAAAAAAACAAACAAAATATCCAAGATGTGTTGTACGTCTGCCAGTGCTGATGGGTTTACTATCAGTAGTTCAACGAATGCCCTAGGCGCATGTTCAAGGATAAGAGGCGTTTTAGCTGACAAGAGGACAAGTCGGCAGTAGATGTGTGTTGTAATCATTACCAGCCAGCGGATAGTAGTCAACGGTTACGCCTAATCCTCACATGTAATCGGCAATATGACGATGGATTTGGAGCAAGACACACGAGTACGGTATCGTCGCACGAAGAGTGTATCTCGTGCAGAAGATTTACAGAAGGAAGAAGCTCGTGTTAGACGATTACAGCCGGACAAACCGTAAGTAACATATCTAACATAATCGGAATTCGTATCTTGCTTGTGGAAAGATCGTCAGCTGAAAGGTACTGGTGTAGCGGAAACATACGATAAGCAGCGACGTAATAAGCGCATCATTTGAAAAATAATTTTTAGCAACAAACAATAGTTGAATAAGTTAAGTGAATTTTGTTTCGTGTTTTAGTCATTAATGGGCACAAATAACTCAGAGGCATGTTTTACTCGTCCAGAGAGAACAGGGCGATCAACGGACTGTGGATAGACCGTACAATCGTTAGTTTTACGAATCGTTTACTGTAAGCTTTAATTCTTAATGTAAGGTATAGCTGGTTATTGGCATTTTTCTTTCCAGTTTTTTTTTTAATTAGTGATTATGAGTGGTACATTTAGAAACTAACTTTAAAGATTTGTTGTGGTGTGAAGAGAGACAACATTATAGGCCAATTTTACGAAATGGTGTTAGTAACCGTACTGTAGAATGAGGCTTAAAATGTGTTCATGAAGAGCACGAAGAAGAAAATCTTATGTGTGGTAAAGGTGTAATTTTCAACCTGGAAATCTAAAAAGAGAAATAATCAGTGAACAATACTGTTAGAGACAAATATTTGGACCATCACAGTATTGTATTGTGATGGTTCAAAAATGTCAGTCTGAGCTAACATCTATATTAATCTGACAGAGGTGATTTAAAAATAAAATAAAGTGGCATTACAATTTTTAAAACTAGATTCAAACATGTTAATTTGCCAGATTTTTGTTCAGAATAAAATAGATGTAGCCAAATTGAGTCAGAAGGAAATGGAAAGATTTCTTAATACACATGAAAGAGTAAATAGGTAGAATGTCAATAATTTGCCATTCCAGTGCCCATAATTTGCAGTGTCCATGGAGGACATGGAACTGGTGATATTGTTATTAATATTGAACCTTCTACATTAAAGTTACTATGTCCAACGAATCTTAAAACATATGCTGTTACAAATCTCAGTCTGTGAATACCATGTTGTAAATACAAAAGTAGGATATGGTTGAAAATATGAATTTTCTCTGTCACCATTAAACAGTGTGGGTTTGTCCAGAGAACTGTTTACTTGCTGAATAGTTTAGCAGATTAATTCTCATTCATTTCTTTATGATCCAGCAGTGGATGTGCAGCATAAAATATTGAATGGTATATGCATTCATGCTACATTTTATAAAAAAACATGCATTCTTTGAAAGTCACTTGTGAAGAAAAAAATGTTAAAACTGAGTATCATACATTTGAAGGAAATACTAGAGATATAGTAACCATAGAGCACATGCACACAAACTGGGAGCATACAGTTTAGTTGCAGGCCTTAATTTTATTATGTGCCTTATACATATTTTGCAGAATTTTTGGAACCTTTAATGCACTCCATAATTATCCTTCACTTCGATGCACTTTTTTCCCATTACTGTAAGTTTCATGATTCAGCCTTCAGACAAGTCTTTTGAAGTTCAGAGCAAATAACCATTAGGTCTGCTAATCATATTCAAACATCTGGCCATTCATAAATTTTTTTATTGGTCTGAAGATAACAAAATCACTATGAGATAAGTTTGCTGTATACAGTCATTTTACACTTCCATTTCCTTTTGGCTTATGTGGCTGGTAGTTGTCCTGCTTAACAAACATGGCCTGTCTGCATGAATGGCTTCTAATATGTGATCAGTTAGTGCAGAGTAGTATTAGTTGGCAGTCGCATTTGTTCTAGTTAATAGGTAGTAAATGTGCATGACTTCGGCAGTTGGAATGAGTGTACTACGGGACAGTTTACTGTGTAATTCCTTTAGTGTAGGTGATAATAAGTATAAATGTACATGACTAGAGCAGTTGGCATGAGTGTGCCACTGAGTGATTTACTGTTTCAGTTCTTTAGTGTAGATGATTTTCTATTGTTCTGCTGTTGTGATGCAGTCTTTGTCCCCCCCCCCAGGTTGTAATATTATGCCAATTTTTATTACATGTCCTTTGCTTATGCCTGACTGACTGCTTTGCAGCAGTTATTTTGATGCATGTTTGTTTGTTCTGGGACACACGTGTCATGCACTTTACTGAAATTGATAAACTCAATTGTTTTCAGGAATCCATTATATATTTCAATCTGATCAAGATACACAAGCTTTGACATGGTCGTTTTTGGATTAGAGACAGCTCTTCAAGCTGCATCAGTTTTGTTTTTAGAAAGAACATATTTCTGATCTTCTCAGAAGTGTGTGAACTATGTGGACACCTTGCATCATGACAGAGTTGTATCCTTGAATCCGCAGGTTACTGCTTATGAATTTGAATGCTGGAAGCAAATCCCTTTGGAAACAAGAAACTTCTAAAATCCTTGATGTGCACTTACCTGCTCAATTTCAGTCATTAATAATGATAAAAACAAACTGAATTGTGGAATTCATACTACAGATTCTAGATGCTTGATATCAGGTGCATAAAGCCTTGTATCTACGGGTCATGTCATTTAATTTCAATTAAAGTTGTCTGAAAGAGGCTAGTTGTGGTATTTATTCAATGCTCCTTATCAATAATAATGTAAATGTAAATTATGTGCACAAACACACTTTTTTTTTTTACTCTAATGAAGGCCTGATCATTTTTACATGAGTGATACTGATTGAAAGAAGCAACATATTGTATAGTCCTAATTTTGTATTAGATGTGCATAAAATGTGACCATTATTTTATCTGATAACTATTAGTTGCCACTACCTCTTTTCTTATTATCATATTAACATGACTGACTGCCTTCACACACAGTGGAATAGTCATTGTAAGTGATAGACAGTAATTGCCAGATGAAGTGAGTAGCCTGGCCTGCTATGTTAGATTAGAGTGTTTTGAAGTTGCAAGAATGTAAATACGAAGTGTAGTGCCAGACTTGTAGTTTTTGATGTATCATCATGAATATCACAGAGTGAATAGGTTATGTAATTTAATAGTTCTTCTTGTTTTCATACTCTTAAGTATGCTTCACAAACATTTCTCTTCAGGACCAGCAATCTTTAAGTACAATACTCTTTTGGAACAGTACTTTTAAAAAACATCAGTCTTCAAGAACTGAATGTCCATTTCACACATGCCTTTTTATTTTATTGTGGGCAGTACATTATTTTAGAAACACTTGGAGGTGGCTGTGTACGGTTTTGACAAAGACGACCTTCAGCTGCATGCAGAAAATTTTCTGTTAGAATTTGGTCAAGAAATTCTTCATCCTCTATATAACATAATGTTTCATCGTCACATTAACAACAGCCCACCACTTGACTTTACTGTGCTGCAGTTGATTGCAGTTTACACCTGTACAGTGTGTATGTCTAAGATACATTTTAATATTGTTCTTTTATTTGTGCAAAAATTAAAAAAAAAAGAAGAAGAAGAAGAAGAAGAAGAAGAAGAAGAAGAAGAAGAAGACAGTGTTGAATTTTACATGTTAAAAGGTCAAGATTTTTGCTAACATTTTTATTTTGTGTATTTTGAAAGAAGATTTCAGCATGATGTACCATTATGTACCCCCAGAAGAAGAAGTCTGAGTATAAGGTTCAAGCACTTGTTGTTGTTGTTGTGACAAATATAAATCATTGTGTTGTTGGCTATCTATAATAAGGTTTAGAGAATGGGTTTCTTTTGATGTCCATTTTGCATACATTATTTACTCCTGTTATGTGTACTTATTTGTGCATATTTTGGCAATGACTTTACAGATGCCACAAACCACGAGATTCACTGTTTTCATGGTCGTCAGGGTTCAACAACTTCACAGGGCTTGTCAACTGGGGCTTCCTCCTTCTCACAATGGGTGGGATTAGGCTTCTCTTAGAAAACTTCATCAAGTAAGCTTCAAAATATTAGAAACTGTGTTATGTTTCTCCTTGAAGTCTACAGAATGGTGTAACTCTCACTAGGTGGAAATACCGCTATTCTTTGTATTGTGAGCAAACTCTTTCGATAAAGTTCATATCAACATCTGCTCTCTTTCCATTCATTTTTCATTACAACTGTTTTTTATTTGTAATCGTGGCTGAATAATGTGGGGAATTTGTTTTGTCAAAAATTACTTTCATGTTGGGTTATCCAGGGAGAATTTCTAACCATATCATATTATTGTTCTTGATTTATATATGTGTGTATGTTGTGTTTAAAGTGCATTCTTCAGAAATTGTGAAGAACATGCGAGGAGTTCAGGGAGAGAGTGTTTTCAAGTTTACTAGCTTGCAAAGAGTGATACAAACTTGTTTCAAATGTGCACACATGATTTTAGAACGTCACAAATTTGAGTGTAAATTGTGGCCATATGAGTTACTGAAAATGTCTGCTGTTTGCAGACCTAGTATTGTTGTATTTTGCGACTTAAACTAAAACTGTTATTTTGAAGGCCATGGCCATCCATAATCAGCATCTAAACCCACTCGTTCATGTTTTCTTTTCTGCCTTTGTATATCGCTCCTTGTTTATCACACAGTACTATGTTTTTAGCGCTCATGGACCTCATTATTTCCAAACACACAATACCAGCTGCTCCGGCACCATTCATGATGATCTTAATGTCTTCTAATTTCTTTCCTGCAATATAAAGAGCATTTTCTAAAATATATTTTATCATGCATTATTAATTACCAACATGTTTTGATCGCTTTTGCGATCATCATCAGGGTGTCTTTACAAGAGTACTAAGAATACAATAAACTACCAAACTGTACGGTTGAAACCACTCAACGTTATAATATAATAATTATAATTATTTATTGTAATATATAATAATTATAACATTGTGTGGTTCCAATTATGCAGTTTGGCAGTTCATTGTATTCTTAGTACTCTTGTAAAAGTTATCCTGATGATGACAGCAAAAGTGATCGAAACATGTTGGTAATTAATAATGTGTGATAAAACGTATTTTATACATGTGCATTTGTTTGTTTTATTACATAAATTTAAATATTGGCATAGGAGTGTTGTTGATTAAGCGCAAGTTTCGTGAAAATCGTGATGGTCATACTTTACTTATGAGCATCACTGGATGCCTAGCTGTAATTTCCACTTTTCTTGACCAGTTTGAGTGAAATTAAATATGTGAGATTTTAGACAAAGCTGTTGAGGGGCTGTGAGTTTCGTGGAAACCGGTGTAGTTAAAGCCATACTTCACTTTAGGGAATCAAGGAAATTTTACCACTATCTTCTACATTATTTGTCCTATCTGGATAAAATTCGGTAAATGAGATGTTCACAACAGCTTTGTTTATTGAATCTGATTTTCATGAAAATGAGTGCCGTGAAAGTCACATTTTCCTTGGGGATGTAAACTAATTTCTAGCTCCACTCGCCAAATTTGTCTGATTAGGTGAAATTTGGTATGAGGTGCTGTTGAGGATTGTGAGTTTCATGAAAATCTGCCCATGGCAGGCCATGCTTTTTTATGGGCATTAAGTGACACTACATTTACTTGTAGGCTAACTTCGTAAATTGTGTAAGCGCACGTGTGTGTGTGTGTGTGTGTGTCCCAGAATCTGTTACTGAATTTCGGAATAACAATTGTGACGTACTGTTGAAGTTGAGATTTTGTGACACTCATGCTGAATCAGTAAAGTGTGGATATGTGAAATGAATATTTTAGTGAAGGTAGGTTAAGTATATTCTTCTCAGAAGGAATATCACTTTTGCAGACTAACCATTTTATTAAAAAGTAATCATATTTTTACATCCTTTATTGAACAGATGTTGGTATGGTCTGATGCATGTAATAAAACTTGGACTGAATGAATGTCATTGATTCAAATTTGCTGGAATACATTTGCCTCCTTAGGACTTTCTGCTGAATACAAAAATACTTGTGGAAGATAAGACCTGATTATTTAACATCTTTGAAGTATGAAGAGTGTGGGTTTAACCTGTTATAGTTTGCTTTGCAGACTTTGACATTCATGAAAATCATGTTCAAGTTGAATGTGTGAAAGTTTCGAAATTATAGGAAACTTTGAAGGTGAAATATGCCGAAGAGCCTGTCAGTATATATTGGGATCAAAAAATTAAAATACTTGATACTCAAGACCCCGCTCACTGCATAGTTCTTTGTTCAGTCCCAGGCAGGTCCATGTGGGTTTTCTGGTGGACCAAATGGCGCTGGGACAGGGTTTTCTCTGAGTACTTTCGCTCTCCCTGTTAGAATCATTCCATCAGTGCTTCATGCCATTCATTAATCTATCATTAAAGTAAATCTTAGCATTTGACAGCATCACATGGTAGCACATTTGAAAAAAGATACTGTCATTACACTGAATATTCCAGGCTTGTAACCAACTTTTGTTCATTATTTATTCACATTGTACAATTATATTTTTTTCTCACTGGGCATTCAAGGCCTATAATGGAGCTGGTGTAAAGTAGCATGAATAGAAATTCAGTAAATTTAAATATCTGACATCCAACATTTACAACATTCTTGAACCACTTGTGGGTAATAGTGGACTGAATCTCTTCAAATAAAGAATTATTGTTATTTTATGAAAGTGTGAAGGTGTCTTATTGTAAACTTAGATGTTTATAATACCATATGCGAACACTTTGCTTTGTGTGTTCTCAAGTTGCATCATTCAAGTTCTAAACTGTTGTCTGCATGGGTACAGTGTCATGTTGATCTTGTTTTTCCTGACCATCACTGTAGTAGTATTTGGTGAATAATACAGTTTTGTGCAGAAGGGTCAGGATAGCTCAGTTGTAGTGACTAGGAGCCAGCAGCTCTTATTCCAGAGATAAAGCGTCTGGAGTGTCAAGCTGGCCATTCATCTCCATCTAGTGGTGAGGTTAAGAATGAGTGGACCCACAACACCACTGGCCTGTATGCTTTAATGGTGTTCACAGGGACTTTACTTTCATCTAGATAGAGATAGATGTTCTTCATGTAATTTTCTCCATCCCATTGTTACTTCCTCTCTTTCAGGGCCAAATATCTTCCTCACCACCTTGTTTTTAAATTTCCTCAATCCATGTGCTTCAGATCAAACCCTGATCAATGGTATAAATTAATGCTGGCTAAAGTGTTGTCTTTTCTTTAAGCACTTGAATTTCCCCAGAATGTTTTTTTTTGTTAGTGAAGGAAAGTGACAGTTGGCTGTTATGAAATAGTCACTTTACCCACTGAAGAGAGAGCTGGTCAGGCCTTGGAGCCAGTCTGGAGGATATGGAGTAAAGAACCTTTTTTCCTCTGCTAGGGATTGAAGCATGAATTTGTGGTCCTACAGCCCATAGCCTAGATACTGGACTGACTGTGCTAATCTGGCTCATAGTGTAATTGTCCATATGCAAAGCTTTCACTTTCGATTCTCTGCTGATTTAATGTTTGTGTATTCTGTGAATGTTAATTTTCTTTATTCCGAACTTTTCAGGTATGGCATCCGTGTTGATCCTGAGCAATGGCTCATTGTTTTAACAGGTCGTCATGAAGGAGGTGCTGATCATCCTTCTGTAATACTCATAATGTGTATGTATCTTCTGTTTTCTCTATATAAACCCTTTGATTTGTGTGTTTTGTTTATGCAGCAAACTCTTATCACTGTGTACTTCCAGGTGAGATAAGAGTGTCTGAACTGTGATATACCACTTCATTTAGAAAGCATATAAGAAATATGGCAAATGAATTTTAATGTAATATGGTAAATGTCACAACTAATGAGGAAGTAAAATTTGGGTGTAATTGAAAATTTCAAATTTATTCATGGCAATAATTGTACTTTATGTTGTATTAACTATGACATCTGTAAATGAAATTACATTCTGAAATGTTTAGTTTACACACCCTGTGATTGGCATGACAGATTTTCAAAATACAAAATCAGTAGTATCATAATTGGCTAAATACTTCGCTATTTTTTAAAAATTAGTGTAGCATTATGTTCATCATTATATTCTTCTGACCCTAAATATGCAAAATGTCATTTATGTTCTGGCCAGTTTCCTCCTTGTTGTGGGATAAATGAAGATATAAAAGTATATTCCATGTGTAATGGCATTGGAACCCAGGAATAAACAACTGATATTACAATATTTTTGGCAGATAATGTGAATGGTGTGCCTTTGAAGGTAATTAGCAAGGTACATATTGCCTCATTCTTGCACATATGTATGCTCTGATATTGTTGTGGAATAATTGATTTCCCCACCCCAAAGATGAATAGCTGTGAGGCATTATTACTCCAAAATGGCACCTGAATTAAGGACAGAGGATTTTACAGTGTGGTACTATTGTGCGCCACTTTGTATTACGAGGTCTGTAAATAAAGTAATGAGACTGCCTGCGTATCGCACGATCTGGCAATACTGCGGGCTTGCCCTTCACATGAAGGTTAGATAAGAGTCTCATAGACTTCCAGTATGAGTTTCAACTCGCTAGCGTCAACACGCTAATTTTAGTGCGGTTTCTTGTGAAGCAGTTTTTGTGTGTGTGTCACGGAAATGGAAGAGCGCAATTTCGAGCAACGATGTGCAATCAAGTTTTGTGTCAAACTTGGGGAAACT
>Ga0123355_10015683_pt1 | contig 11914 bp, 3 predicted proteins | sample TergutEmb28metaG_3_FD_89872 | JGI IMG/M metagenome (GOLD analysis project Ga0123355, IMG submission 89872) | Embiratermes neotenicus P1 segment gut microbial communities from Petit-Saut dam, French Guiana - Emb289 P1 | ecosystem: Host-associated > Arthropoda: Insects > Digestive system > Gut ... | reverse complement strand
GGGTGGTAAAGGCGGCCGGTGCATAGGGCTGACAATCTTACCGCCTTCATGTGTCGATTGTCTTGAAATCTGGGAGCCTCAACCGCCTGAATCACTTAGGACCCCTCAAGGCCTGTGCAAGTATTGCTTGACGTTTACCTTTTTTTACGACGATGGTTGCATAAAACCAGTTTTATTATAAAGTTTAATACTTGGAGAAACATCGTTATTCTCTGTCTTCTTTTACCCTTAGAATTCTTGGACAGGACACAAGATGTGCCTAGAAACGGTGTCGGAGTGCATCTCTCTGGTACCAATCCCCGTCCGTCCATTCTGAAACACGTCACTGACCATAGTTGCGAGCGGGGTATCTCAGTCAGTCAGTGACTCTGCTGCCGGTGAAAGGAGCGGAGTTGTTTCCAGCAGCACGAGGGAGTTTTCCCTTTGTCACAGCGCCCGTATCGACTGTATAGACTTCCTAGTTTCCTGTTAAATCCTCTTTGTCCGATGATAAGTAAAGTGACCAGAGCTAAAATTTGACCATTTGCTGCAACTAGAACTGAGGTTCAAATGAGAACATCTATACCTCCACTTCACCATACGTCTTTGTAGCACATCTCCCACCCTGACAGCTCGGTAGGACCTATGGCATGCAACGCAGCAAGCGGAATTTCCTACTAGTTTCAAATGTGACCCGACTCGCACAACACTGAAAGGGTCCTCATGCAATTTGTATCGATGATTTACTTTAGTGACGTTTCAGACACACCTGACAACCGGAGACACGTCGACGTGCAGCGTCTTACTAGTTAGTAAGAATGGTTTACAGTTTTTCTTGAACCCAAGGTTCTAGAAAGGGTTGCGTCTGTTTTGTTGTTACGAACCTAATGCAGTTTTCAGTAAGGGTTATAAATGAAAGAGCTTTATCTTTTCCAAGTCTCTTTATTAGATTCAATTGTACGCAATATGAGAGGAACTTCAGAACCAAAGTTACCAAAATATACGTAATATTGTAAAGTGCCATATTCATAATGTGACTAAGAAATGTTACCCCGTACTAACATTTACAAATCAGCTTGTCTGCTGAATGTGCAAGATCTGTGGCTTGTTACTTACTTAAGGATTGTTTAACGGCACTGTCAAAGATTTGTGTTAGTGTCGGGATATGCATGTACATAGCCTGTGTCGGTAGAAACGTGAAGAAAACGTGCGAAATACGAAGCTTGTCAACTGAGTTTCTTGCTGCTTTTGAAGGATGATTGTGAGATTACCGTTATACAAATTTTGGTACATGTAAAATGGTAAAAAAAAAAGGTAAAATTTACAGTAGAACAGGCCATGAAGACCTAAAGGGAGAGCAGAGGTACAGATGTATTCTTTAACCTCTACGCCAGGTGGGGTGGGTGATCAACGTCACGTCCCGGCCGCTTTACCCCCGGGAATTACCCGGTACCGATTGTATAGTAGGCTGGGTGGGCCCCAGGGCCGGTCTGGACAGGTGAAGAAAATCTCGCCCTCACCGTGATTCGATCCCCGGAACGTTCAACTCCTAACTGATCGCTGTACCGACTGTGCTATCCTGACCCACATTTAAATTGGTACGGATACGTATGTAGCAATTCGGGCAGGAAATGGCCGAACAGTTGTTCGAGTGAACACCACCAGGTAGAAACAAGAGCGGACCAAAATTTAGGTAGATAAAGTGGTCCTGAGGCACGCCGGCAGGAAAACACTGGAAGGAAGACAGAGGGCAGACGAGAAGAAAGGGATCAGGCATCTCATTTTCACTGACGTTAATAAATCGTTGTTAAGGTAAAGGTACATTGTGTGTGTGTGTGTGTGTGTGTGTGTGTGTGTGTGCCTAAGCACCATCCTATGAAGGCGTATAGTGGAGTGGATGTATATTACCATGTAGTCTTAACTTCGACACTAGATGGTAATAAATGGCCAGATTTACTCATCGACCGCTCTATCCTCGAGGAATATTCCTCATGTACGATTGTAAGGGCGGCTGCATGGGGCCCAAAGCCGGTCTGGACGTTTTGGAGAAGATACATTTTGCCTCTGTCGGCAGTCGAACCCAGGATTATCAAGCCTGTAGCTTTGTCACTGTAGTGATAAAAAAAAGTGACCCAAAAATGGCTATGAATGCGTCTGACCACCCTAACATGGCTATGAATGCGTCTGACCAAATTCTATCCACTATCAAACAGTTTGGTTCACAGAACCAGTTCGGCCGCCACAATTTTTGATTGCCCACTGCGTCTTTCTGTGATATCAAGCAGTCTTGGTCAACCGTAAAGCGAAATAATGCATGGCTCTAATTGTTAAGAAGACTTTTGGTATGTGAATAGGGGAGAATTTTACTCAAAACTAACAAAAACTGATATCCTTGAACGGTCGTATGTAAATTTATTCTCTTTGGCAAGATGTCCTGTCTGTTGATGGGACCCCACTGTTGATGGCGGCCGTATTGATGCACAGACCACGCTGTTTCAACGTGCACAAGAAGTTCGAGTGCTTGCAGCTTGGCGCAGTCCCTACTCTACAGACCAGTTACACTAAACGTTCTAAAAGGTCGTTCTTCAGGCTTTTCAATCAAACCCTTCCTTCTGCATTTATTTTCTCTCCCACATGTGCAGCACGCATTCGTATGATATCTATTGTAAAATTACCCCGCCATCTACGCCTTGATATCCAGTGTTGTTTCATATATTTGTCGTCAAAAAAATGTTGATAAAACTTTCTTGGCTTCTCCCACCTGTGCTGCGTATCTTTCTCATTACACACTGCATATGTAATTATTCTCCTCGTGTTACGTCACATTGCGCGTTCAGAACCTGATGGCACACGGTGACGCACGGGAGGGGAAGTGAAGGGGAAAGATGCGAATGGAGTGGGTAGCCAGTAGTCTTGCACTGTACGTCGGAACACGGTCTATACAATTGATGTCCGCTGATCCGCACTCCTCGACTGCCAGTAGTCGACTAAACTGACACCCCCGCCGATTTAAATGGACTCGTCCGTTTCGCTGAAAGACTAAATCTGGTTTCTGCGCGTGTGCCGTCACGTTTCGAACGTGTTAGAACACAAATTTTGAAGTAAATCGTTCTCTCTTTTTCTCTTCAGTACCATGCTCTGTCTTTTAATCTTTCTGTGCTGCGATATTCCCAGAATTCTGTGCTACATTCCTCGGTTTATTATTTCTCACAATTAGACCCAAGTTTCACACCCATACAAACAAAAGAGCACATTACATATATCTGCCAAACTTCCGTAACAAATGTTTTTCAGTGTCATCTTACGGGCTTTTATACCGTTACCGTTACCCTCTTCATTTCATTATATTCTGTTTTCTTTTGGTTCTTTCACTGCTAAGTGACTTGTTGAGGAAATGAATTATGCCTTTGGTTTTTTGCAGTATCCTTCTTGCATACAAAAATTAATGCGTGGTCGGTGTGAAGTGGAAAAGGTTTCTTAACCTAACGACAACTTATATCATCTGTTAAAGTGCAATGTAACCACTTCGTCAGGCAGCGATCACGTAGTGGATGGATTATTAATGGCTGTTATAAAGAACGGATAGGTTTTTAGAGACACTGGCTTACCGCCAACAGAAATTAAGGAAAGCTTTGAACAGGTAATGTGATAAAAGATTTGTTGCCAGAAAATCGCCTGTTCTTTTCGCAAGGAAAAGATAACTTCCATAAAAACAATTCCACTCGACCCAACAGCAAAAAAAAACCCTGACAAGGTAGACACCTTATCCAACTAAAAACGAAAGATCCATCATCTGAGCGCTGCAATATACGTAATGACAGCTGACAGCAACCATCAGCTTTCGTTTCACGGCTTTTTATTTTCGCTGTCTAGTTTACAAAGTTCAGAAGTGTTGGCGAAATGCCCCGTCTATGGTCTTGCTCGTGTGCTGTGAATATTATATCTTATGAGTTCATTTTAAGGGCCGGGATAGCTCAGTCGGTATAGCGACTCGCTACGGGCTGAACGGTCCGGGGATCGAATGCCGGTGGGGGCGAGATTTACCGCACCCGTCGAGATCGACCCTTGGGCCCACCCAACCTCCTATACAATGGGTACCGGGTATTTCTCGGAGGTAAAGCGGCCGGGGCGTGGCGTTGACCACCCACCCCATCTAGCACCGAGGTTAAAGAAAGAGTAGAGCTATACTTTCACTCCCTCTTTGGGCCTTCGTGGCCTGCTCTAGGGTGAACATAAGCTCATTTTAAATTTTATATTTTGTGACTTAAGAGCCAAAGCTGTAGGATCCGTGAGCTGCTTAAGCAACTAACCGGAAAGTTGACTGCAAAGAAACAATAGACCGTCCTGAGATTCGTCCGTGGTATCTGTGTAATCCGTTGCACACACTGAGGATCTTGGGTGGGAAGGTACGAATACGAACTACCGTTGAAATATTAACCGACACAGCAAGCGTGTACTGGCTGAGCTCACGTAACCTCCGCTGACGGCAGCAGAGCGCTTTCTGATATCCCTTTCAAAATCAATAATTTCGCTTCCACAAAATGCATTTCAAATGAATTGCCGATACTGATTTGTAAAGGCCACAATATATCGTGCATATGTGGCATGTTCTTCGGAATGTATGTGGTACCGCACACTGTGAGTGACCTATGCAAGCAGGGGCTATGCAGAAATAGGTACGGTCATATAAAATAGGTCTTACGCAAAGAGGGTGGGAGGTGTGTACTGGGACCATCTGGCTCAGAATTGGAGTCAGTGGTGGGCTGTTGTGGATATGGTAATGAACCTTAGAGATCCATAATCTGCGAGGATTTTTTTTAATGGCCGAGAATCTGTTAGCTGCCCAAGAACGGTTCTGTTCCGTAGGTTTACTCAACTAGTTAGCCAGTTAGATAAATTGTCAAGATATGAAAGTGACTGGGATGACAATCTGTATGGTCCAAGAAGTTTTTGTGAACGCGATGCTGATGTTCCCATTTCGGTAAAGTCACAACTCTTTGGCCATTTGTGAAACCACCTGATAAAAGAATACACTGTGGTAATGTTGTTTGTTTCTTGATTAGTCGTCGTTAGGGTGGAGATGTGTTCTAGAACATATGAGCTAAGAACTCTGTAAGACATTACCATCCGATCAATGCTTCCCTCGCCATATATGTCTCGCATGAGATTGGCCTGTACTTTTGCAAGTCTCGGCGCGATGTTAATCGCGGGTAATGTAGAAAACTGGACGACCTCGCTAAGGAAGGCGGCGTTGTCTTGGCAACAAAACACATGTTGGAATTCTTATACCTCACGACACACCCCAAATAAATTGCTCTTTAGATTGGTAGAGTAGAATCTTGTTAGTGCATATTCTTTAAGCGATACAACAATGACCTCTCGATTTGCGGCTTTTATGAGATACGCGGTTGTCGGTCAAAAAATAAGTTTACATGGCGTATATTTTTTTTTAACTGAGGAATACACAAGTCTTTATCATTATATCAATAGAATGTGTCCCCCGAGCGAGTTTCATCTGCTTTCAGCTGTGAACCAAAGTCTTCTCAGCCATAAACATAAAGATTGGATGATAACAGAGCAAACTGAGTGAAGGAATACAGAGACTCGTCCAAGGCACGACGAGTGCCTCGGTTGTGGGTAGGATAATGTGGAATAATAGTGGGGAAGGCGGTTGTGGGTAGGATAATGTGGAATAATAGTGGGGAAGCAGTACGGTTGAATCCGACTTAATTTTAGTAGAGAATAATGAACGCAAATATGTTCACTTTATTACAATACGTTTCCGTCAACACAACTAACATTTGAAGTATAACATTAATGCAACATGTTTCGACTTGTGACAGTCGTCATCAGGCTGGTCTAAGAACCGTTTAACATTTCACATATTTTATTTTGTGCATTCGGGATCCTATATGTCTTACACCGTATAATATAGTGAGGTAACTTATCTACGAATACTACTGTATGTAATGTTAAGTACGTGGTGTGGGCATCGCCCACACCACGTATGTAAGTTACCTCACTATATTGTACGGTGTAAGACATATGGGATCCCAAATGCACAAAATAAAATCTGTGAAATGTTAAACGGTTCTTAGATCAGCCTGATGATGAATGTCACAAGTCGAAACATGTTGCATTAATGTTATACTTTAAATGTTAGTTGTGCTGGCGGTAGCGTATTGTAATAAAGTAAATATTCAGATAACACAACGGGATGACTTCATTCAAAAAGCAAATATGTTCGTTGTAAACTTATTTTCCGACCGTCAGGTTTTCCGGAGACGTTCGTGTTCTGACAGTGTGTGGTCTCGTAAATGAATGTCACCGTTTGGGTGAAATTTACAGATTCCACCCCCAAGGGGGTGGCAGTATGTTATCCAAAAATCTGTCAACACCCATCAGAAGAAACTGATTGTAGTGTGCGATATTATTACTTAAATTTGCGATAAAATTACAAATGTCGTATATCATTGTCGATTGTAACTCAAAAACTGTAGGACGCTAAATGGACACGTCAGGCATAAAAAACTGATTGTTATAATATAGAACACGAACTTGAGATCTTTCCTCTTATAACCCCACGATTGTGTTGCCGTGCGACAGGAACTTAGTTTAGACGTCGGTCTAGTCTCTCTCTGTTACAACACGCGCATTTTTAGCTAAAACGGGAGTGGTGAGGTTATAACAGGAAATATTCTACTTTGTTTTCGGAGGGTATTTTTAATAACTGATATCGCTGACGGGAGATAAACCCATACAAACCACACACCACAGTAGCCAGTACAGTTACCACATACCGTATACCAATACCATCACAACATACAGCAGTTAGAATGTAAATAAAAAAATTACCGGTTTATCTGCAAGGATAATGAGAAAATTCAGGTCCAGCTATGATTTCGGTGTACATTACACGTATATGAAGTTTAAAATTAGCAACATAAACAGGAAATTACTTTAAGTCTGTAATGAATTTTGTACATCGCTACGTACTATATCTATTTGCTTAAAAGGCCAGCTGTTGTCGCCAGTATAACTGTAAATCAGTACAGAAAACACACATTCTACCTACAAGACTCCTTATACTGATGCAAGTAAAACACACTATACCATACAGTAACTGTATATACAACCGTCTTTCTGAAGATGAACCCTCGGGTTCGAGACATGTAGAAGAAGTCAAAAATTAAAAATTAGAATATTAATTTAGGAAATGTGAATTTTGTTGGTTTATATTATATAATTATATTATAATGCGCGGTACAAAAAAAAACAAATTTTTTAAATTATATATTGGTAAAAGTAACCGATCCTGAGGATCACCCGTAGATGGCTGAATCTTATTGTGAAAATGACATGAATTTATTTAATAGATACTTATAAAACAAAGTTTTGTTATTGTGGTGTTTTGTTTTATTTTACGTTGCCATTTCTTTGCTGTACTCCTTCTTGAAGTGGGTGCTAGATGGTATCGATTGGTGGGCCGTACTTTCCGGTCTTGAAGGTTGTTCGATGCCTCTACAGTAGGAGGCTCAGTGGGCCCCAGATTTAGTCTTAGCGAGGCGGGTAAGAGAGGAAAAGAACTGCCGTCATTATGCTCACTGAGCTATCCAACTTAAAGTAAAGTTTCCCCACAGAAGTTAATGATCTGCTCATGCTGCAAGCGGATGCAGGATTCATCGTAGGACATGACGAGACCCCGCGGGGTATGAACTGTGACGCATCAGCAGTAACTGTAATAAAAAACCGGCATGTCCAATTATAACTGCAGTTGCACTTTTTTCCAAGAAATTTTCTGTTTCAGTCTTTTAAGTGCAATTCTCACGATTCCCATGAAGTGTGAATCAGAGTTTAGCTATGTTCTTTAAAAAATACAGGGGCGCTGATAAGTCCTTAACCCGACCAGGAAGGAAACAAGTTAATGTTTCTGTCAGAATGGCGTGAATTTCCTTCGGCACCTTGTCTTGCAGGAAAAGAAACGTGATGACAGCTTGCGCCTCGATTTTATTGAAATCGCTCGCGTCCCTGACATCCATCCAAGCTTGTTTTCTTCCTGGTCGGGCTAAGGACTTATCAGCACCCCGGTAATGCTTTCGTCTTCCTGTGTCCTGTCCTAAAACCTACAAATTGAAATATTCAGCTCTCTGGTCGTGTGGGTGCGAAATACGATCTTTCACATTACGGCAAGAACATAGGCTGGGTGTGTTCGAGGACAGGGTGTTGAGGAAGATGTTCGGGTGTAATAACGAGGAAGTAACAGGAGGTTGGACAAAACTGCATAATGTGGCGCATCATGATTTGTGCGTGTGCCACAATTGCGGGCGGAGAGAAGTGCATACAAGATTTTGATGGGGAAACCCAAAGGCAATGTTCTGCTTAGAAGACCCATGTGGAGATGGGAGGACAGTATTAAAATGGATTTAGAATGAATAGAATGGGTTGGCATGGGCTGAATTAATCTGACGCCAAACAGGGTTTAGTGGCGGGCTGTTGTTAACGAACCCTCAGGTTTCATAAAATGTGGGGAATATCGTGAGTACGTGAGAAAGAGCTGGTTTCTGAGGAATGGTTATACAAATTCAAATTTATTGGTTCAGCTTTGTATTCATCTTTGGATGTAACTGGCAACACTGCGTGTTTGGCACTGGACGTCCATTAGTTTTAATACTAATGTCTTAACTTTATCTGAACTATTTTTACGGTTTGTTGACCGTGCATCCTAATATGATAGGCTTTTTTTTACCAACCTGATGCACAAATTCTTTATTTTAATACATTTATTACATTCCTCTACGTGTTTCGAGCACTATCGTGCTCATCTTCAGGAGGACAGTTGTATTATTACAGCATCTGGTATCGTCACTGTTTTGGGTGACTGTTCAGTACACAGGTTACGAGAGGACTCTCGTAACTCATTTAGCCGAACTAATTGCTATCGTCTGTCACGTGTTGGGCTAACCTAAGTTTATATATAAACAGTAATATATTTCTATTTACATTTCTTCCCGTCCCATTTCACTTAGACTCAGCGCAGTTTTTCACTTCATTTTACATGTGTCTCTTACTTTGTATAAAGATATACATAATTTTTTTTTATTTCCATGATCTTATTACAGCTGATTATTTTCTTGTATGCTGTTTATTAATTTTATGTGACCATTTATTATCCACAAATTTTTCTCCCCACCTCTGTGTCTCATTCCATTTCAGTAACACATGAGCCACGTTACGTGTTCGTGACGTAAGGGGTATTCAAGAAAGATTACGCTGTACATAGATCTGTTTTTGCCTTGCGCGACTGTATTTCACAATGTGTAAAGCCCTCGCAAAAGAAGACGCCTATTTACAAAATTAGTCACTTGAAAAGATATTCTGAAAGTAGTAACATACCGGGCATACCGGAAGTCAGTATTTACTGTGACTCGCACTAAACAAGCAAAAGAAGATCGCTTTGCGATTTGAGAAGAGCTGTCATGGAAGCTTAGACTCTTGTAATCTTTGTTTGTGTTTAGGCCGGTGTAATGTAAGAAGAACCAATAGGAAACGTTGCTATGAATAGAAATTCTACAAATACATAATGCACGCCAGTCATTAACACAACATTTATGTGTATAAATTGAACTTGTTGTGTGACGGTAGGCACAACAAGTTCAATTTATACAAGCTTATTTACTTTTTTGCTCCTATAACTGAAACTTGTAAGCATTTGGGATCCCACAATGCAGAAAAACTAAATAACTCTTGTATCTGTTTTCTTGGAGGGCCTGAGGATGACCGACTAGGTCGAAACATGTCGCCCTGACATATATACCAGTGTATATAAAATAAATGTTGTGTTATAGACTAACGTATAGTATTTATTTATATGTTGTAACACTTCGGGATGGAAAACTTCAAATTTAGAGCTGGTCAAGTTAGTTCCATCAATCAGTATAAGAATACCAGATCCAAGCTTTTCAAAAGTTGTGCAAATATCTATTTTAAAAAATAACAACTCTTGGATCTGTTTTTTGGAGGGCCTGAGAATGACCGACTAGGTCGAAACATGTCGTCCTGACATATATACCAGTGTATATAAAATAAATGTTGTGTTATTGACTGACGTATAGTATTTATTGTATGTTGTGACACTTCGGGATGGAAAACTTAAAAAAATGGAAATTCTACTGTTCATTTTGTTACCAGATGATTTGTTAAAACATTTTCATGTAAGCAGCGGTTAACCGATTGATAAAATTTGAAATTTACTCTTTAGCATGGCTTTCATCAGCGTGTTAGGAAGAGTGTCGTACACGAAATGCCTTCAGTGGTTAATCGACACGAAATTTGATGACTAATAGCACTGAACTTTAAGTAAACATTGGGGTCAAAATCGTACTTGACCGAGCTGGCTGAGACAAGTGATAAGCTTTGTGACTTGTATTGGGGACTACTTGGTTCGAATCTAGGCCACAAGACTGTTTACAGTAAAAGGATTTTAATGGTTTTCCAGCGTAGCTCCTTCAGTTCTGCCACAACGGTTTCATTCCCCATGCTTTCCAATCCATTATCCCATGTCGTCCAGTTAGTCGACGCTGTATGTGTCTGGGGTAATGGGCAGCGTCCGTGAATTCACAATAAATAAATCGGGGCTTGATTGTTAGGTCTGATAAACAAGTCCCTGTCCGAGCCTAGATTCTTTAACTACAAGAACTACTAACTTTTCAAAGATAACCCTGTAACAATTGGTTCTTTATATTAAGGCAATAAGTAACTACCTAAGGGATCGTACGGTATTTTGGAATGTAAATTTAGTTTGACTACATACAGAGTAATCCTTGAGAAGCTGACAGTCTATCATCTAATGCATGGAATCGTCGCTCTTAAAGGAGAGCACAAGTCTATTATCAAGTGACCTGTTTGTGGTTCTTTTAATATTATTCTCTTATCTCAGCCTAAGCTTCCCATCGGTTTCTTCCCTTTCAAGTATTGAACTGAAGTTTCTGAAATATTTGTCATCTCCCCTGCGGTTACTGCTGGCTCCGCCGGTCTGTTCCTCTTCGATTTTGTGGCCCCTTTGATATTGCCGATGATTACAAGTTCTGAAGCTCCTTATTATAAAAAATGTAAGAAAAATATTGCACATAAACTGTGGGACGGGTAGAAACCCTTAAAAAATACGAAAGGAAAAATTCCATAGAAAGGGTGGCTACAGAGACACGGTAAGAAGGAATCGTCAAATTCGGCAGTAGATTGATACTAAAAAGGTGAAGCAGTCCCGTTACAGTCCTGGAGTGGCCCAGAGAGTTCCAGGAAGTTAAGGTTCCCAGATTAAATGACAACGGCACAGGATTGTGGTAAGGTTGTCAGCCTTACGCACCGGCCGCCTTTACCCCCAGGATATGCTCCTGGTACTCATTTCTGTTAGAGACTGAGTCGACCCCAGGGCCATAGTACGATCGGAAGGATTTTATGTCAATGAAAAATTCCAATGACACCAGCTGGGATCGAACTAGCGACCTTCCGATTTGTAGCACAGCACCTTAACCACTGTGCCACCGCGGTCCCCCACTTCGTAAGTAACAGAACAAAAGTTAATTATACCGTTGACAAAGGATGTACATCGAGTAATTAATCATAACGAATTTTCTTGAACGTGGGATTATAATTCTGTCAGAAAGGCAGACAAACAACAACAAATGCAGAAACTGTTCCGTTACATCTTATTGTGGCACCGTGCATTTTTGTAGAATCACTTCAATTTATCAACCAACAAATGCACACATAATTTCAAATAAAACACTTTTAAAACACTTTAAAACAATCCGACATGTTTCGACCTTGTCAGATCATCATCAGGAGATTTGTTCCTTGCTAAAGTCATATTACAGTATTCACAATTCAATTCGTATTTGCAAACGAGGTGATGTGGCAGCATATCATGTTGTGTGGC
>Ga0123355_10015682_pt1 | contig 11914 bp, 10 predicted proteins | sample TergutEmb28metaG_3_FD_89872 | JGI IMG/M metagenome (GOLD analysis project Ga0123355, IMG submission 89872) | Embiratermes neotenicus P1 segment gut microbial communities from Petit-Saut dam, French Guiana - Emb289 P1 | ecosystem: Host-associated > Arthropoda: Insects > Digestive system > Gut ... | reverse complement strand
CTTGCGGACACGATGACAATTCGCGATCTGTACAAAAAATCTCACTGGCAGGCTGCCGGTGCCTCCTTTTATCAATTGCACTTGCTGTTCGATAAGCACTACAGGGAGCAAAGCGAATTAATTGACTCCATTGCCGAAAGGATCCAGGCCCTTGGAGGGGTGAGTTTGGCGATGGCAGCGGATGTGGCGGAAACCACCCAGATTGAACGACCACCTCGCGGTCGAGAACCAGTTCCTGTTCAATTATCGCGCCTGATTGACGCTCATCAAGTCATCATCCGCCAAGTTCGAATGCTGGCGCGTCGTGCAACTCAACTCGGCGATGACGGCACGACCGACCTCGTTGTGAGTAAGGTTCTCCGTAGCAATGAGCTCCAGACGTGGTTCCTGAGCGAACATCTCGTCAACGTGCCCTTGGTTAAAGCGGAATAGATGGTTATCGGAGCTGCAAGAGCACGAATCGCGGCCTCATGTGGTCGGAAATAAACTATGGCCGGATTTGCGTTTCGGGCTCCATGCCGACAAGACGCGATCGTCGAGTTTGGCCGCTCCTCACTCAAAGAAGCCAAGATCGTGGACGACGACTTGCTCTCACCCGTTTGGTGGTGCCGTGGATGCGCGTATCGGCAAAACGGCACCGCATCACCACGGCGCGTCGGGTTTGCTCCGCAGATCGTGTCTTCGAGCTGCTAACCCGCTTGACTCCACGCCAAACCCGGTGGTCACCTCATTGGCCGCTTTTGCGGTCTTGATTTTCCCCTTAGAAGAAAGAGATGCGGGAGTTGGTAAAAAGGCAAACACTGGCTGTTACTGACCCGCTGGGTCAACCTGAGTGCGGGCAAGAAACATTTCTCCTCGGGTTCAACCGCCCATTGTGCGTATGAGCGCGGGAATGCGTCCGCGTTGCTTCACCGGGCCGTGACCGCCAGCAAGTGCATCCCTCTCATCAGCCGAGTGAAACCTTGCCGTGATTCGAGGCCGAAAATGAAAGTGGCCTTCAGTTCAATCGCGCATCAGCTGTATAGGATCTTGACCTCTGATTTTCTATAAGCTTCCCAGGAGCGGCCCGAACCTTTAGCTATCTTCCATCTTCGAGTTGCAAACCCGTCTCACATCGACGATGGCGGTCGCGTGGGGAAGATCGAGGACACTCCACTTGATCTGCTTGATCTGCGGTTAGGCGAAAGCGGCGATGATGGCGCTCCGTCAAAATCGAGAGTAAGAGAACCTGCACCCTTTTCTTGAGGCCATCGCCCCGCCAGGTTGATGAATGGAAGCACGATGCGTCGTCATTATCAGTACATGAAATAACGCTGAGCCATGGGCAACACTTTGGCTGGCTCACAGGTGAGAAGGCGGCCATCGGCACGCACCTCGTAGGTTTCAGGATTCACTTCCATGCGGGGTGTGGCATTATTCAAGATCATTGCGCGCTTGCCGATGTTTCGTGTATTCGAGACCGCAACAAGTTTCTTGGCAAGGCCGAGCCTCTCCCGTTTCTGGATCAGCGCCTGGCTCACAAACGTAACCGAGCTCTCTGTCAGAGAGCGACCAAATGCGCCGAACATGGGCCGGTAGTATTCCGGTTGCGGATTAGGGATGGAAGCGTTGGGGTCTCCCATGATGGCTGCCGCGATGGTACCGCTTTTGAGGATCATGTCGGGTTTGACACCGAAGAAGGCTGGATCCCATATGCAAATATCGGCAAGCTTTCCAACTTCAATCGAACCGACGTAGGAGGAAATGCCTTGAGCTATGGCGGGGTTAATCGTGTATTTCGAGATGTATCGTCGAGCTCTGAAATTGTCATTCTCTCCTTCCTCGTCAGCCAGACGCCCAAATTGTTTCTTCATCTTGTCAGCGGTCTGCCAGGTTCGAATGATCACCTCGCCCACGCGGCCCATGGCCTGACTGTCTGAAGACATGATCGACAGGGCCCCAAGGTCATGCAAGATATCTTCCGCGGCGATGGTCTCTTTGCGAATCCGGCTTTCGGCGAAAGCAACATCTTCGGGAACTCGCCGATCGAGGTGATGGGTGACCATTACCATATCGAGCGCCTCGTCGAGCGTATTTGCAGTGTAGGGCCGAGTTGGAGTTGTGGAAGCTGGAATTATGTTTGGTTCGCCGCAGACCTTGATGATGTCCGGGGCGTGACCGCCACCCGCCCCTTCAGAATGGAACGTATGAATGGTTCTGCCCTTGAAAGCGGCGATTGTAGTTTCCACGAAGCCACTTTCGTTGAGCGTGTCGGTGTGGATAAGAACTTGCACGTCCATTTCATCTGCGACGGACAGGCAAGTATCAATCGCAGACGGCGTCGCCCCCCAGTCCTCATGGAGTTTCATGCCGCATGCCCCAGCCTCGATTTGCTCAATCAGACCGGCTGCAGAGCTTGCGTTGCCTTTGCCGAAAAACCCAAGATTTATGGGAAAGCCATCGGCAGCTTGCAGCATTCTCTGAATGTGCCAGGGACCAGGAGTACAGGTGGTTGCATTCGTGCCTACCGCGGGACCGGTCCCGCCGCCCATCATTGTGGTGAGGCCTGAGTAAAGAGCTTCTTCGATCTGTTGGGGGCAGATGTAATGAACATGCGTGTCGATACCGCCAGCGGTGATAATCTTGCCCTCGCCCGCGATCACCTCAGTTCCGGGGCCGATCACTATTGTGACGTTCGGTTGAACGTCGGGGTTTCCGGCTTTCCCGATCTCTGCAATGCGCCCATCTTTGATCGCGATATCTGCTTTTACAATTCCCCAGTGATCGAGAATCAAAGCATTGGTAATGACCGTATCCACGGCGCCCTCACTGCGCGGCCTCTGTGACTGGCCCATGCCATCGCGAATGACTTTGCCGCCGCCGAACTTCACCTCCTCGCCATACGTCGTGTAGTCCTTCTCCACCTCGATGATGATGTCCGTATCCGCGAGGCGCACTCTGTCGCCAACGGTTGGTCCAAACATCTGCGCATAGGCACCACGCTTGATCTCGTTAGCCACCTTGGGTCACCTCGGTTTCCATGGTCACTCGATCTCGTTTTCTCCCCGTCGCCACGGGCATTCGTCTGGCGAGTGAGCGAGGGCGGCGGCCACGATAAAGAGAACAGTTGTGAGTAGCTTCATTTGCAACGGCGGCTCGTATCATCTATATCCATCTCTCTTTCTCTTTCTCTCTCTCTTTCCTCAAACCGTATTCGTGGTCGGTAAGTCTCCCATGACAGCCTTGTTAAAGCCATAAACCAGGCGCGCGCCTCCATATGGAATTAACGACACTTCGCGGAACTGACCCGGCTCGAATCGCACGGCCGTTCCCGCCGGAATGTCCAGACGATATCCAAGCGCCGCTTTTCGATCGAACACGAGGGCAACATTGGTTTCAGCGAAGTGGTAATGACTCCCGACCTGGATCGGCCTATCGCCTGAGTTTGCGACTTTAACGGTGATGGCCGCTCTGTCCTTGTTCAGGACAATCTCGCCAGATGCTGCAAAAATCTCTCCCGGTATCATGTCAGTTACCCATCAAGGAATTGGATTGTGAATACTCACGAGTTTGGTTCCATCTGGAAAAGTCGCTTCCACTTGCACTTCGGGAATCATTTCCGGGATGCCTTCCATCACCTGTTCGCGGCGCAAAAGCTTGCGACTTTCAGACATAAGTTCAGCGACGGACTTGCCATCACGCGCTGCCTCCAAAACGAAATCCGTTATCAATGCAATACTCTCGGGATAGTTGAGCTTTACACCTCTCTTGATCCGCTCCCGAGCGACGATCGCAGCTAGTGAGATCATCAGCTTGTCCTTCTCACGCGGCGTCAGATGCATAAGCTTCTCCGTGCTGCGGAAATGTTCAGCATAACCACATCTTTGGTACTCGGAATGGTCCGGAGCCAAGTTCCGGTTCGACTTGCTGGAGAAAGTCACGCAGGCCAAGCTTCAAGTCGGACGACTGTTTCGCTGCAAATCGGGCGACAATCAGCCCAGCTACCAGCGTCACCGCACAATCGCATTCCACGGAAGAAAGAATCTCCCGCCACAACTCCAACCGCTTTCCCAGATCGGGTCCAAAATAGATCAGCGTGGCCATCGCGTTGCAGTCCGAGAGCAAAGCCTTCCGGTTAAGGTGCGGAAAGATCTTGTCAGTGATTCGAAAGCCGTCAGCCCAGATCAATCGTCCGTCTCTTTTCACGCGCCAGCTGTCGTTAATGTTGCCGCCAACGACTATTTCGCCATGTGCCCGACGCCCCAGTACCAGCGACTCAAGTGCGAGCAACTCTGCTTCAGAAGAGAGTTCGATCTCCGTGGTCCGGTGAAGACGTGCCGAATTGAAGATGATGGTTTCCTGGGGCAGCCATGCAAGCCGCGCGGACTCGCGGGCATTCAGCCTGGTTGTGACGTGTGCAGGTTCAGTCAACGCCCTATAGACCTTTTCCGCTGCCTGCGAAGTCACCGCGATAGACGCACCCGGGAGCGCTGCGACTGAATATTCGAGCCGGTCCCCGCCTGCAATGCCTCCTGCCGTATTAATAATGACCGCTTCTTCTATCACACCATGTCCGTTTCTTGGGAACATGACACGAATCGGAGATCGCTCGAAAACATCCTCGATCCGGGTACCTTTCTCGGAGCTACTCAGAACGATCCGGCCGTATCCATCGGCCCGCTGCAGGTCTTCGTCGCTCGTGCGCTCTGTAGTAGAACTTGCATCACAAAGACCCAACCGGTCGCTGATAGTGGACGGTGACATCACCGTCGAACCTCGGACTGCAGCAACCGCTCTGGGTGGAGGTGAAGGTACAATACCGCCTTCGTTACATATGGGCAGATGAGCAACCCAGTTATGTCCGGCATCGCCTGCCCGCGATCAAACTCTCCGTCCGGTCTGTCCTTGACTCCACTGAACGAAGTGTCATTGACGGATACCGTCCGCATGCCCCCCTCAGAGCGCCTTGACCTCTGTCGTTGTCCATTTGTCCCACAATTGTCCGCAGTTGTGAACCGCCGCAATCCCAGATCCTCCCGCCATTGTGGCGCCATTTTCGCAAGAGTGCGCCCTTCGAACCTCACCGCCAGAGATGCCAAACGAGCAAAGGCCCCGCCCGATTAGAATCCCGCTAACCCCTCCGGGCTGTTGTACGGAATTTTCACGCTCGTGACCTCACTTAACGAGCCATCCTTCCCGGTAATGTAGCCCACCAGCCTCGAGGCATTGCCGTAAATCTGATACAGGAATGCTCCATCCGGCGAAATCCAACTATCGCTCGGGCCGCTGCTCACGCTTCCATTGATAGCTCGGAACGTATCATCTCCCGGTACCTTCAGGGACGCGGGATCCTTGGCAACGGAGAGTACGTTGTCGTTGATGCGGAAGCTGCTGAGATAGCTGTAACCGAAGTCCGTAGAAAAGACAAATTGGTCATCGGGAGAGACGGCCAGCCAGCACAATTCAGAAGGTCCACCTGAGTTCGTGTTGATCTTTACCAGCGGGCCGATGCTGATCTTTCCATCTGCGTCGATTTTGCCTACGCTCAGCGCGTCACTGACAGCGTATCCAACCACGAACGTATTCGGTCGGCCATGCAGGAAGGCTAAGTAGAAAGGAGAAGCGCCTCCTGCATCGTGGAGCGATCGTTGGCCGAGCGTGCCATCCCTGTTCACCGGGAATACGATGAGGCCGTCGGGATCTGGCGCATTCGAAGCGATGAGATGCAGCCTGCCATCTCGTCGTGGGATCCAGAGAATCAGTGAGCCATCAGGGTTTTTTCTACTTGGCAACTCGTCGAACGTGGTGCCTAGAATCAGGAATTTCCCGTCCGGCGAGAGCACGGCCATCGTCGGTACACGATTGGGCCATTCCTTCGTGCTCACAGAGTATTTTTCCGGGCGTGGCGTGAGCTTACCTTCATTGTTGACCGACATCACCCGGATATGGTCGGGGCCAAACGTGTGCACCACGAAAAGCGTCCTACTCGAAGGGGCATACGCCAGCGATTTAGCGCCACCGCTGGTTGCGTTACCCGTGCACTTGGTGTCCACCAGCGTGAGCTTCCCATCTTCGCTTACCGCGAAGCTGGAGACTGAATTGTCGCCGGCATTCGTAGCAAAGAGAAATCGCCGGTCCGGCGTGAGGATGACACTGCCGGCGCCCTCGAAGTCGTTCGGCCGGCTGATGTGGTAGATCGGGCTCACAACCCCGGAACCGGCCCCGGCCGTGGGCACGCGGTCTACCTCGGTAAGCATCCCGCTTGAAGACCAGCGATAGTTCACGACCACGTTGCGGATCTCGTTCGTTTCCATGTAAAGATGCCCGCCACGAGGACGAGACACACTCATCTCGCTCGAAGCCCGAGTTTGTGGGTGCCTGGGAGGCTTCTGTCGAGCAACAAGCATCCCGGCGGCGACGGCAACCGCAAACGCCGCGACCGCCAGAACGAGGAGAAAGGATCGACGACTCACGACTTCTCGGCCTTCGGGATGCATCTTTCTCTCTCCTGACATACCTATCTCTCCACTGACACTGAATCAGAACCCGGCCAACCCCTCCGGGCAGTTGTAGGGAATCGCGACGCTGGTTACTTCTTCCAGCGATCCGTCGGGCCTGGTAGCGTAGCCCACCAGCTTCGAAGCGTTCCCATAGATCTGGTAGAGGTATTCACCGTCTGGCGAAACCCAGTTGTCGCTGGGGCCGCTACTGACGTCCCCGCAGAGTCCCCTGAAGGTTCCATCGCCTTCCACAACCGGGCAAGCCGGATCCTTTGCGACTTTGATCTCGACGCCGTCAATATGGAAGCTGGTGACGTTGCCGTACCCGAAAACCGTAGCGTACAAGAGCCGGTCATCAGGGGAAACGGATAACCAGCAAAGCTCAGCGATTTTGCCTCGCTTGGTGTCGATGGGTACGATATTGCTAATGCCGATTCGGCCATCTTCGTCGATTCGGCCCAATGCTACTCCATCGCCAACCGCATATCCGATGACGAACGTATCCGGCCGGCCATGCAGGAACGCGATGTAGAACGGAGAACCGCCGCCTCCATCCTGAAACGAGCCTTCCCCGAGCGTGCCGTCGGCGTTGACGCGATGGATTACTATGCCGTCGGGATCCGGGCTATTCGAAGCGACCGACCGTGGTTTGCCGTCGGAGCCAGGTACCCAAAGAATTGGCGAACCGTCCGGATAGGTGCCTGAGATAGAAATGGGCACGTCGAACGTAGTGCCCACGAGCAGGAATTTCTCGTCTGGTGAGAGCACGGCATGAGTCGGCACACGGTGTGGCTTGTCCGGGGTGTTACACGTGTATCGTTCCATACGAGGCGTAAGCTTGCCATTTCCTGAGACCGACATGATGCGGATATGGTCTGGTCCGAAGGAATGGACCACGTAAAGCATGTCCTTCGATGGCGAGTAGGCGAGCGATTTCGCGGTACCGCTCTTCCCCTCTACAGGGTTTCCCGTGGGCCTGGTGTCGATCAGTGTGAGCTTGCCATGGTCGCCCACCGCAAAGCTGGAAACCGAATTGTCACCACCGTTGGTGGCAAATAGATATCTGCAATCCGGCGCCAGTATGACGCTACCCGCACCTTCGAAGGAGTTGGGCGCGCTCTCCTGGTTGCTAATCGGCTTGTAAGTACCGGACCCGGCCCCTCCCGTGGCGACACGTTCCACCTCTGTGAGTGTGCCGTTAGCGGAGCGATGGTAGTGAATGATCGCGTTCTTGACCTCGTTGGTTTGCATGTAGAGATGGCCACCGCGACCATTCATGCCCATCCCTCTCGACGTGCCCATTTCTTTGGACATACCCGTTATTTCTTTTGGCATAGCGATTTCTCCTGTTTGCTGTCTCGAAATTGGATTTGATCTGGACCGCAGCTTCCCCCCACATCAAGAGGAACTTTGAGACGGTCCCAAAGTCTTTGTTATTTCGGATCTTTGTCGCGAAGCAACGGATAAAACTGAACCCATGTCATGTCAGTGCTTGCGACGTTGGCGATATGGCATCCTGCGCACTCCGTCACCGGCGCTTCAGCCGCGGTGTTGGAGTAAGGCAGGGGATGATGGCCAAAAGTAAAAAAGCCCCAGCCGTTCGTCTTGGCAAACCGTGTACCATCCTTTACGCTGACATCAATTCCGTTGTACTCACCGTTGAAATATCCGCGTCCTGATGGTTCCGTACGCGAGCCGTCCGGAAAACCTGGATTGAGAACGCGGGTCAGCTCTTTGACAATCATCGTTCCTTCTGGGAACTCACCCGTCTTCAGATATGCCTCGACGTTCTTTTGCTCGATGTAGACGTGATGATATTCGGGAAAGTTCGCCTTTCCATTGTTGAGGCCGTTAGGGGTTAGAGGGGCGCCTACAAAGACCCACCTGCGAAAAGCATGCGGGTCCGGCAACTGCAATTTGCCGTCAGAACCAAAAACGGCACTTGACTGTTCTGCCGGAGCAGCCACAACCGGCTTCACAACCGCCAAATACAAGGCTGAGGCGGCCAGTCCCAGACCAACGATGATTGCTATCAGATACTTCTGCATTCCCTTCTCCTTCTGACGCGTATTGCGACTAAGCTTTTTCGAAATAGTTCTGTTTACTTCGATTTGAGGACCGGGTAACCTTGCACATATACCCAGTCGGTTGGCTGAGCTGGAATATGACAACCCAAGCAGTCTTTCTTGTAGTTGGTTGCGACCTGCTTATCGGGAGCATCCGCTTTGAAAAGTGCCCACCCCCATCCATCACCCCACAGCGGATTACCGGGATAGCGTTTCTTGTCGTCCTTGATCATGACGAACCACACTTTCGTGTTCGTGGCCCAATGTGCATCCCCGGTCGTCATTTGCGCGTGATCGGTCGCAAAGACTTCCTTCACTAATACGGCTCCGTCCGCGAACTTTCCAGTCTTGCGGTAATACTCAGCTGTCCCCGGTGACGCGTACGTGTAGTGCATCTCGGTGTTGTTGTTGAGATCGAGCGGTGTATACACTCCAAGTACCTGATAGAGATCTCTAAAATCGGCCGGCTTGCGAATGTTTCCAGTCGCGTCGACCAGATCCCATCCGTTGTAGCTTCCCTTGGTTTGCGAAGTAACATGCTGGTCTCCCGTCAGCACAACGACCGAAAGAACCAGCATGCAGATGCGGAACGTCATAGACTTTCCTCTCCCTGAACGGTTGTCTCGTTTCCTCTCGTCCAACTCAGATGCACGATCAATGCCAATTTCCAATCACCATGGTTCTCCGCGGTAGACCTCGAAAACCAGCGGTATTCGCTTCGTCGTTGTCCAAAAAGATGACGAACCCGCGTCTTTGTGGCTTTATTACGACACGCGGAAGGGTTCCGAGTTCACAATCTTCTTGCTGTGTTGATTCGTGGCTTTTTTTGGAGTCCTGCGGATAGCCGCTGAGCCGGGCCGGGCGCGGGAAAACGTGCCCGAATGCGCCGAGCCGGACCGAGCTTTTACGGTACCGGTCCCGACCTGCGCCGTCCTGCACGAAAACTTCCGCTGTGGCCGCGACCTGATCCCGGCAGGCACGTTTTCCTGATCACTGCCCTTTGAGGGACTAGAGTTCCTCCAACCGTTTGGCAAATACCTTGCTCCATGGGATCTGGCAGAAATACTCTTGCGGAGAGGAGAATCATGGCGATTATTTCGCGCGGCTTTTCTGGGCGGCGTAGTGCGGAGACTGCAAAGCTGCCGCCAGGTCAATACCTCACTACCGATTTCCCAGTGTTGTCCGCTGGACCGACGCCGCACGTGCCGCTTGACAAATGGGGATTTACGATTGACGACGGCACCGACCTCCTGAAACGATGGGATTGGAAAGCGTTTTGCGACCTACCCACCGAGAAGATCACAGTCGATTTGCACTGCGTTACGAGATGGTCGAAACTCGCCACGCATTGGGAAGGTGTTTCCCTCGACACCCTATTGGCAGACGTAGCAACGGACGCCGCCTACGCTCTCGCCCGTTCTTATGGCGACTACACGACGAATCTTCCCGTCGACGATCTCATGAACGCGCGGGCCTGGATTGCGTTCCGATTTGACGGCGAGGATCTTGCACCTGAACACGGCGGACCAGCGCGCCTTCTGGTGCCGCACCTTTATCTATGGAAAAGCGCCAAGTGGGTGCGCGGCATTACGCTGTTGCACAAGGACAAACCTGGTTTTTGGGAAGGCCTCGGTTACCACAATTATGGCGACCCATGGCGGGAGCAGCGTTATTCGGGCGACGAGTGATGTGGCCCGGCGGGGGCGGTGGTTGCGTGTATGCTGAGACCATCCCGGCAAGTACAGTCACGCTCGACGTTGCTGCTTGGCCGTGGACATTGCTGGCCAGCGAATCTGCAGGCCTAACGCGAACCAGGATGACTCCCACCGTGCAAACGAACACCAGATTGATGACAAACCGTATTCATCATCAAGAAAGTTGGTGGATTGGTCGGCCAATCTTGCGACGGGTCGCTCGTGCAATTCATCAGGGTTGTTCTATTCGAAACCAAATCAACGCCCAGACTCCGCCGGCGATAAGCAAAAGAACTATTACTGCCATTATGCTGGCGGTTGTATTGGCTCCTTTGTCTTTTTCCGGGTGGTCAGGATCCAGATAGCGAATAGCCGACCAGATTTCTTCTTCATCAATGTCTTTATGTTCCATAGCGTTCTTGTGAGCCGTTCGTCTCATTTTCGCTCGCGGGACAACTCTTCTGGCCGTTACCTTGGTGTCTTCAACTCCTGCGAGCGTAATTGCGTGCGACAACGAACCGACCATGATCTCAAGGGCGGGTGTCCTTCGGATAGAATGCAACATCAAACGTCTCACTTGATTCCGTTTTTCGGGTGTGAGCATATGGTATTCGTGGCGAAGCCTTCGCACTAAATGGATCTTTTCGTGTGCAGACCATACCAGGAAGCCTGCCCGCGACGGTCATTACTGATTTCTGGTTGCGGCTTATCATTTACTTTTTGTAATCACGACGTGATGAGCCTTGCATCCGTGATCAACACAACTTAAAAAGCTCCTAACGCCATCCGGATCATTATGGACACGATGTTCTCGGAGTAGAAGAGGGCAATAACCGCTCCAAGGGCGGATTGCAGGATGCTCTGCGGGATTCTGCAATGCGTCGCGAGGCCGAGCCCGCCCGGCGAATCACCGTTCCCATGAGTTGCGCGAAACATGGGTGTGATTCGAGGCCTTGTTTCGAAGTGACGTGTGTCTGGCACGTGCTTCGAGGTTCGCGACCGCTTCGTCGCGCAATGCGAGGCCGGGCCCGATGATACCTGGAGCAGCTGGGAAATCGAGCGAATTCTCGTCGTCATCACCGCTTGTTCAGGACCATCTTCTTGGCTTGGCGTCTGTATGACCGCGTGCTGCACACTTGAGCAATGTACGAGAAACTCCAATGAGGTCACCATCGATTACGTGTTGAACTGTCCAACGAACTCTCTCAGTACCTGGAGCAAATCGAGTTCCAAATGCGCGCTGAGTGACCGGTCGACGTTCGACCAACCGCAAAACGCAACAAAAGGATCTCGTCACGGGCCCGATCCGTTCTCCTTCGCATAGCAGCGGTGGAGCGGTGGAGCGGTGGAGCGGTGGAGCGGCGTCCGGGCGTCACTTGACTAGACTGCGACACTTCGCCGCGCCGCCATCTCTGAGGTTCGTGGCTGGACCCGTCGAGTCGTCGAGTGGCTCTGTGCTCAAGTGCTTTTTCGCGAGTCGAAGCCCTCGGTTTGCTTGGGTAAAACGAGTGCATCTCTGGAAGAGGCTGGACTTGGCGACGTCGCGTTCGGGTTGCGGTTGCAGGTGAGACCGTAGTTGCTGCGGTAGCTCCTCTTTACAGTAATACATCGAGGTGAATGCCAAATTCCGAGCGAAGCACGGCCGCGAGTGTCGCCGCCCGCCCACAAGCGGGAG
>Ga0123355_10015681_pt1 | contig 11914 bp, 8 predicted proteins | sample TergutEmb28metaG_3_FD_89872 | JGI IMG/M metagenome (GOLD analysis project Ga0123355, IMG submission 89872) | Embiratermes neotenicus P1 segment gut microbial communities from Petit-Saut dam, French Guiana - Emb289 P1 | ecosystem: Host-associated > Arthropoda: Insects > Digestive system > Gut ... | reverse complement strand
CCAAGGCCGTGGCGGGGGAGGCTAATGTGGTCTTCTTTTCCTTGTCTGGCTCTGATTTTGTTGAGATGTTTGTTGGCGTGGGCGCATCACGGGTTCGTGATCTTTTTAAACAGGCCAATCAGCACGCCCCAAGCATCATCTTTATAGATGAAATGGATGCCATAGGCAAAAGCCGCGATAATCAGATGAATTCTAATGACGAGCGGGAGCAAACCTTAAATCAGTTGCTGTCCGAGATGGATGGTTTCGATTCTTCAAAAGGTGTTGTAATTTTAGGTGCTACTAATAGGCCAGAAATTTTAGATAAAGCTTTACTACGCCCGGGACGTTTTGATCGCAGAATAAACGTAGAATTACCAGATTTAAAGGGTAGGGAAGCAGTGCTGCAGGTTCACGCAAAAAAAGTAAAAATGGCAGATTCTATTGACCTTCATAAAATTGCCCTGGCGACGCCTGGTGCAGCCGGGGCTGATCTCGCCAATATGATAAACGAAGCCGCTCTAAGGGCTGTTCGTATGGATCGCAAAGAGGTAATCCAAGAAGACCTAATGGAAGCCGTAGAAATTATTATAGCGGGTAAAGAGAAAAAAGACCGTATTATGGGAGAAAAAGAGAAGCGGATAGTGGCCTATCACGAGGTAGGCCATGCGCTTGCTACCGCACTTGCTAAAAATGCTAATCCTGTGCAAAAAATTACGATAGTGCCTAGGACAAAAGGTTCTCTTGGTTATACCATGTACCTGCCGGAGGAAGAGAAGTATCTTTCTACAAAAGAAGAAATGCTAGATCGTATCACTACTTTGCTAGCAGGCCGGGCTGCGGAATCTATAGTTTTTGATGTAGAGACTACAGGAGCGGCGGACGACATTCAGAGGGCTACGAAAATGGCGCGTTCTATGGTGAGTATATATGGGATGAGTGAGAAATTTGGCCTGATGAGCCTTGAAAGTGTTGAGAGTCAGTATTTAGATGGTAGGAATGTGCTGACGGTGTCGGAGCAAACGGGAGCAGAGTTGGATAAGGAAGTCAGCGCGATTATTGGTGAGTGTTATCAGCGGGCTTTAAATTTGCTTCAGGAATATCGCGATAAAATGGATGAAATTGCGGAGTATTTGTTTGAGAAGGAGACTATTTTGGGTGAGGAGTTTATGGGGATATTGAAGCGAGGATAGCGTAATGAATTAATATTAGAAAGGAAAAAACACGTATGGGCTTGCTTATGAAAATATTATATCGTCTTAGGTTTATTCCCCTGATTTTAAGCATTGCCTTTTTAGTATTAAGCATCTTGGTTCTCATCGCCGTCTTTAGCACTCTTTCTATAATTTCTCTACCATATCAAAACCCAACCCCGGAAATGTTAAAAATGCAAATTGAGGATATCTATTTAGGTAGAGCAGTATTATCTCATTTTTTTCGCATTACAATGGTTTGTTTCTGCGCAACAATAGCATCTTTTACGCTTTTGCTCTATTTACGTTATAATAAAAAACGTGCTGCAAAAAAATTAAATCGTGTAAGCGGGTTGGAAATTAGTAGTGAATAAATTTTTTAGTTAGGAGCAAAGCCATGAGAAAAGCGCTAATTATCGGAATACTATCCAGTATCTTTATATTTATTGGATGTACTTCTGTTACAAGGGAATTAGAAAAAGATTTTGAAATCTCAACAGGTACATTTGGCATTAATATAATGGAGGATATGGAACTTGATTTTGATGAAGAAAATACGATAGAAATAATACTTGATGAACTTCAGGCTCACGCTCGTATTCAAGGCATTGATGATGATATTAGATATGATGACATACGGATTTTTCTGTGGAACTTGGTTATAGGTGGTGTTAACGGCGTTATAGAAGCTAACATTGCAGAATATAATGAACGCAACGGATTTCCTAGAAGAATGGAAGTGTTGAGCGAGGATAATATTTGGTACGATTTAATAATAAGCACTAGGAGTATAAACATAAGAGTGGACGAACAAAGAATTTGGTATTCCATTATGCATATTCGTAATATGGAAACAGGAGATAGTGTGATGTATGAATGGTAATTTACACAATGGATACAAGCCTAACGATTATTTTAAGAAATAAAAAAGCCCGCCTGGGGATTCCCAATCATGGCAGGACTGGTTGTTAATTTTTTGGTAAAAAATTTGCATTTAACTCATCCAACAAATCAAGTTTTTGTAAAGTTTCCGCAAGCGTAGATACTCCTAAAGCACCAAGGGTACCGCCATCTTCAATGTTGTTCATTGGTTCATAATTAGTCCATTTCAAAACATTGTAATGATTCCAAGTTTAGTCTTGGGTCATGACTAGTTTCATAGATGTATGGATTTTCCTCCAGCCTGTCATAACATTCATAAACTTCATCGACAAAAGAAGAGGCGGTTTGAGGTGCTACTGAATCTTCTGCGATATAAGAGAGAATTTTATCCAACTCGTAGTCGGCTCTATCGGAAATATCCACTCTATACATTGTGTTTTTCTTTCAGTCGTTGGAGTGAAGCTTTGGCGTTTTGGGTGCGTCCGGTGGCAACATCGACTTCGGATTGCGCTAATTTATCGTAGATGCTGTGCATGAACAGTTTTTCTTTGTATAATTTCATACTCATAATAACCATATCACCATAACCATTTTTAGTGATATAAATGGGTTCGGTTGATTCTTGGCACATTTGAGAAATCGTGCCTGTGTTTTTCAAATCACGAATAGGAATAATTTGCAGCATAAATCTAACCTCCTTGTGGCATTATTGTCCCACAATTGTACACAAATATCAAACATTATGCAAATAATTTTAAGAATGGGTTATTTCCACCCTTAGCGGTATGAGTTGTACAAATTGACCGTATATTTATAGTTTCATGGGAAATGTTTCATCAGTTTGAAATAGGCGATACCATATCTCATGAACGGCGGTAGGGCGGCTCTACAGTTTCAAGCATATCCGAGTGTCATTCAGTCCACCACGCAATGACGCAAAAGATTATAACGATGCATTACTCCGTATCATTAGCGCAGAGCGTGAACAAATCGCAAAACAATCCAACCGCCGGCAGGCGGATTTTTCATTATAAGAAATGCGATTTGCCATGCTGTGACATTATTGCATCATGGTAATTTTTTGAAAACGCAATGTTGATGGAATCGAAGCAACATAGTTTAGACCGAGATGGACACCATAAGAACGAGGAGTGTATTAAAATTTCTACTTTAAGGAGAAATATGACTATGAAAAACTTGAAAGACATGCACACAACAAAAATAAACAAGCTGTACAAAGTGCTTGCAATGGTACTGACTATTACGCTGGTTGCCGGTTTGTTCGTAACTAACAGCCCTGCGGTATTTGCGCAAGACAATGAGCTTGATTGGTCTTATTCGGCTGAAATTGGAGATATTAGCTCTGAGGCTGAGAGTGAAGCCCACAACGACGATGGGGCAGAGCGCAATGACGAAGTTGAGGATAGCGGAACTGATGTAAATGATACAGTACAGGACAGTGAAGAAAACGCTGGAAACGATAGTGAACAAGACGGCGATAACACCAGCAAGGATGATGAATACAACGACTACCCATACAGTGACGGCGAGTACGGTGATACCGACGAAAACGAAATTGAAGAAGACGACTACGAGTACGAGCTTGAAGAAGTTGTACCACCTGCACTTGGCGGCACTGGCATAGTAGCATTTAGCGGCGGCGCGGACATAGAGATTACCGCGTTTACAAGTACGAACCAAGTGTTTACAACCAACGACAGCAACCTGATGCCGCTTAGCTTGCAAATCGCATACAGAATAGTGGGCGAAGGCGACGCAGCAGGCGGCGAGATACGCATTGCGCTTGAAGATGATGGCGTCCACCCTAAAGGCACTTTCTTTGCAACGACAGTCGACCGTATAAATGTAATGCTTTCAGACGCAGGCCAGCAGCACATAGACGAGGCAGGCATATTTGTTGAAAGCATAAGCGGGCAAAATACGCTTGTAATACCGTTTACAGGTGGCGAAAACAATGTAACACTTGATACAATAACCGTAAATATTGAGTATAACAGAGTTTGGGATGGCACAATACCACCAGGCAGCCACTTGAACGCATTTGAAGCATGGGCTGTAAACAATGGTATGCAAGAAGCTGCATTAACGATAGATGTAACATCACACACTACTGATACAAGAGGCTTTAGGAGTACAAGTTGGATGAGTGTTCAAACCCTTCAGCTTGACAATGGTGTGTTTTCTTTCGGCGTTGCTGCTGCTATGATACTAGAATTTCCTGCCACCTCAAATAGATGGAAATTTGCAGAAGACACTCAAGTTACATTTACCGCTCCAATTCCATCAGGTGCACATCTTGGCACAATTGCAAGTACTCCGGCGGATATAGCTTATAATATAACGGGTGATGAAATTGTTTGGGAAATAGATGCTTCAGATATTAACGCTGAGCTTCGATTTTTCCCAAGAATGCAGTTTCCATCAACACATTTTTCGGATGGGCAAGTACTAGTATTGGATTTTACAGTAAATTATTTTTTACAAGATGCAATTACAGGAAATCCATTCCCTGTAACTCGTACGATAACGGCAACGATAACATTGGAAGCATTTACTGCTGGCGTGCCTGATGGCGAGGTGATTCTAAATTGGAGCCATAGTAACCTTAGTATGGTTGCAAACAATAACAATGCACTGGTGCTTGCCGACATTGGCGTAGATAATCAAAATAATTTACCTGCTGAAAATGTTGTCATTACTATTTATAATAATGATGAGGTAAGCGGAAATCAAACCGGAAGCAAGTTAAGGCATCATTCTGCCTGGCAAGTGAGTAATATAAGTGTTCGGGTTACTTCTCATTGGACGTTCTTTATCAGAGATATATACGGAAATGAAAGAGTGGTACAGCATAATCAAGCTGCAGCCCCATTTGGTGGCAGTGTATTTAATATGCCGGGTATAAATAGTTTAACTGGTGTTGCGGCAAATGGAAATGAATATATCGACAGAATCGAAATCCGCCCGCAGCATAACGGGAATAATGCTTTAGCGCCTGGCGCGGATTTTCGTGTGCGTATACGTTATTCGGGGTTTTCTCCAGCGGGAATTGATCATACCGGCGGCTCAGTAGGTGCAAATGTAGACGGGTTTGTAGATATTCCCATTAGAGCGACAATCACTCATGATGGTCTTGCGGAAACTTTTGAAAGAAGTGCAAGCGTAAGATACTATGCGTTTACACATCCGGCACATGATGCTTGGGTTAGCTCTATGGCAACACTTCATGGTAATACGGCAATTGAGCCGGGTGGAGTTTTGCCTGTAAGATTTCTTGCGCGTAGTGATGATTCTCAAGGAACAGGCAGACCTTTCCTAACGCGTGGGATACTTTGGGAGCGCCCAAGTTTCCTGCTATTCGTACCACAAGGTGCATCTATAGATACGAGCCAGAGTGTTGAAGCTTTCCGAAATATGAACGGCGTATCGCTGGGGATGATGTCAATAGAGTTTATTGGCACAGAAGTTACAGGGCAAAGCGTGTATAGATTGCAGACACAGCCGGGTGTTGCTGTGGCACAAACGACAATAGGAGCAAATAGTAACGATGTAATTAGATTTGACGTTGACATAACTACGCCGATAGGAGTACCCGCAGGTGCTGCAACTATGAGGGTGTGGGCAATAGGTTACGCTGGAGAAGGCGCACGCCATACACTGTATCAAGTCAATGGCGCGACGTCTACCGGTCTCACATCGGCGCACGGTTTTTATGACGATACGGTGAACAATTGGACAGGGCATAATCACTATGCACCATATCAGCGCATCAGAACAGCAAATTTAAGCTTTACAGTGGCATCGGCCGCAGGCATGCTTGCAAGGGCGCAGCTATGGAACCATGGCGGCAACGCGTGGCAGCTTGGCGGTGTAGCAACTGTACCTGTAGGCGGCGAAGGGCGTTTCCAGCTTGAAGTTGTAAACTCTGGTAACCAGTTTGTAGGTGATGTTCGTCTTTACAACATCTTGCCGCATACAGCGGTAACAAATACCGCAAGCGGGGTAGGCTCTGTAACTTCAGAGTGGAATGCTACGCTTAGCAGTTTGGATTTTAGAGTATACGACAGATTCGGCGCGGATATTACAGGCACATTTACAGGCAGCCAAATCTTCGTATCGCAGCAAACCAACGCTAACCCAAGCACGAATCATCCTATCAATAGAAACCTTATCAACAGTGATTTTGCAGCAGTGAACGCAACGAATATCGAAACGGCGCGCTCGTTCGTGTTCGACTTAGGCACACACAGGCTTCCGCCAGGCGCAAGAATTGTTATTGAGGGTAATGTAGCACTTCCTGCTACAATGACAGCCGCCGGTATCGGCGAGACGGCACAGAACTCATTCGTAACGAGCGGGCAGTTCTTCAATGCGGCAACCGGTACTGCCGGGCAAACGCCAACTCCGCAAATTGATAATATACAAACATTCGAAGCTACTGCCGAGAACAACACAAGCATCCCGCACACGGTAACCTATGTAGCGGCAGGCACTGAGACCAGCGGCACAGCACCGGATGCGGTAGACACTTACTTCGGCGAAGAGGTTACAATTGCCGGGCAGGGTACGCTTGTGCAGGCTGGATACAGCTTCGTAGGCTGGAGAAACAGCGTAAACAACAACGTATATATGGAGAGCGATACGCTCACAATCAGTGGCGACGTTACGCTTACGGCTGTGTGGCTGGTATTGCCGCGTTACATGGTGAGCTATAACGGAAATGGCAGTACAGGCGGAAGTGTTCCGGCTGGTAATGAGTTCATTGCAGGGGCTGTTGTCACGGTTGCTGGCCAAGGTGACCTTGTAAGAGGAGGGCATACCTTCCTAGGTTGGTCTACTATGCAAGGCGCAGCAATTGCAGAATTTGTAGAGGGCGGCCAGTTCACAATGCCTGCTGCGCATAGAGTTCTGTATGCGGTATGGCAGGGCAATAATGGTGGTGGTAACGGGGGCTCACCTGATGGCGGGCCAGGTGTAGGAGGAGGCTTCCCAGAGGCAGATTTGCCGGGCAGACCAAGTGTGCCGGGTACTCCTTACCAACCGGGGCAAGTGACAGCAACGCCGGGAACAATGCCGGAGGTAGTACTGCCTGCAACCGAACAGCAAGGTTTAGCAACTCCACCGGTTATGTACGGCGAAGCGGTACAAGAACTTCCATCAATTGTTGCTGTAGAAGGTTATCCGGCTGAGGGCGAGACTGTTGCTGAGATTGGAGCACGCGCGAACCCACAAACAGGTGACAATGGTAGCGTTGTCGGCTTAATAGTGACGGTGTTTGGCCCAGTAGTGCCTGCAGCAATTGTATTTCTTGCTATAAGAAGGTTTGTAAGTAAAACTAACTAGTAGCACAATGCCCTGCATTTTAGAATATTAAGTGAAAAATGTAAATTTGGTCTGCCGAGTGTCTCACAAGCACTCGGCAGCATCAGATTAGTATATGCTTATGTACCAATCTCAATTTCACCTTTCCTAAGCTACGCTATCATTTCGTTGGTAGCAGCACACCCTACTAATACTCTGTACTCAATAGAAAATCCGCAATATGCATGGTCTTTATGCCTTTATAATTCCCCCCCGCAAATTCATCTGTCCGTAAAACATACTTAGGATAATTATCCGCTATGCCCAGCAGTCTACCGTATTCCCTTTCCTCAGTCTCAGCACGCTCTATACGCTCAGAAATTTGAATATACAGTCTGTTCTCCTGTTTAGTAGCAACAAAGTCAATCTCTGCATTTCCAATCTTGCCGATGCATACATCATAGCCACGTCGCAACAATTCAAGATACACGACATTTTCTAACATAGCGGCTACGCTGTCCGGTGTATAGCCGAGAACACTGTATCTAAGCGCCGTATCAGCAAGATAAAACTTCTCCTGCGTTTTTAAAATTTCTTTACCTTGAATATCGTAACGAGAACAGCGATGCAGGATAAAGGCGCTTTCTAGCTTGCTTAGATAATCATATACAGTTTCGTTGTCTATCTTGCGTTGCTCATTTTTTAAATACTTGGCAATAGAGGCGGCAGAAAAAGTTCTGCCAACATTGTTAAAGGAAAACTTGACGATACGTTCTAGCTGGTCAATTTTACGGATTTGATTGCGTTTTACAATATCTGTAAAAATTGTAGAGTTGTAAATATCTTTTACAATAGAGTAAGCTTCATCTTGTGAATATTCCTGCAAGTGGATTGCCGGAAAGCCTCCCATGCGAATATATCGGGCAAATGCTTCATTTTGTGTTAAAGAGGGTTGCAAATACTGAGAGTTGTTGCTTTCTTTATAGCTTTTTCTAAAGTCCATGTACTCCGCAAAGGATAGTGGAAATACCCTAAAAGATACATACCGCCCTGTTAAATAAGTAGATATTTCGGAAGACAGCATACGAGAGTTAGAGCCTGTCACATAAATATCTACATCAAAATCCGTCATAAAAGAGTTCACTGCTTTTTCCCATGACGTAACTTCCTGAATCTCGTCAAAAAAAAGATAGGTTTTGCCACCCTGTACAAGTCGACTTTTCACTTCCTCATACAACTTTTTAGCTGACATATCCTCGTACTGCAAAGAGTCAAAGCTATAGGTAAGGATGCGTTCTTGTGGAATATCACGTTTCTTTAGTTCTTCCATAATCATTTTAAGGATAGTTGATTTACCTGAACGGCGAATCCCAGTCAGCACTTTTACAAATGGCGTATCAACATAGGGCATTATCTTTTTAATATATTGAGGTCTTAAAATCATTATAATCACTCCTGTTCTGATAGATAGTATACCATAAAAGTATGTGCTGTAATCATTTTTGCGGATATAACCAGATAAATATATGCATTAACTGTTGTTTTGAGAATTTTATATCATCATTTATTAAAAAACAAACACCGCCTAACCCCCCTCTCAACAGTCCCCAAAACCCCATCACTCCCATCAACCTCCACCACATCCCCCAAAAACTCATATAAACTCCCCAACCTATCAATAAACCCTAAAACATTATCCCTACCAAAGCCACTATCTCTATTCCTAAAATCCGCGTCATCATAAATCACAGTAACTTTCCTACTAACAGCTTGCAGCTTATTAAACGCCGTACCAATCTTAATTTCCCCTTTCCTAAGCTGCGCGATCATCTCATCAGTGCCATTTCCTATAATCTTCATATACCTATATACCTTTTGTTCGCTCAGCCCTGCTGCTGCGGCTATTTCCTTCCTAACATTAATCGGCTCATCTACATGATTCTTAGGCTCTCGCATATCTCCGCCACCAGCCTGTAAATTCTCTTTTGCTCTTATGCTAAGCATTTCAGTTTTGCGTATTGCTAGCTCTATCTTCAGTGCATCGGTCAAATTGCGCCGGCCTAATTGGTTTTCTATAATCCAAACCATTGCATCGTCCTTGGATGCAAAATTCATTTTACATACCTCAAAACGGATGCCATGTTTTTGACAAATTTCATAGCGATTATGTCCGTCTACGATAAAATTTTTCCAAAGTATAATTGCATCGCGACATTGGCCTTCGGATAAAATATTTTCTTCTAGCTGTTTATACTCCTCTGGTAGTAGGGGAGGTATCAGGTGTTTAAACTCTGGGTTAATTTTTATCATTTTTTAATGCTCCCTTCTTTGCTTCGATCTTCGCTAGTAAAGCTTTTTGCTGTGCGCCCAGTTTTGCAAGGCGTTTATTAATTTCTTTATCGGTTTCGTCATTTTTATTAAATGGCGCACGCAGTTTTATGTATGTATGCCATTTTTCTGCTTGATTAAGCTGTTTGTCTATTTCATTTGCCAACATACGATATGCTGTACCAATTTTTATTTCACCTGTTTTTACTTTTTCGAGAAGCTCTGGGCTTCCGTCTGTTTTAATACGCATATAAGAATATAGCGTACCTTCGCTAACCCCAGCTCTCTTAGCAATTGTTTTGTTTACGTCTATAGGCTCTTCGACCGCCTTTGATGATATTGATGAACCCGATTTTTTGTCACCTCCAGATTGTGTAAGATTTGATTTTGCTTTCTCTCTTAGGGCATTTTTTAAATGTAATGCCAACTCTATCCTAGCTGCATCCGTAAGATTACGCCTACCAAGCTGATTCTCCAAAATCCACAGTTTAGCATCTTCACGGTTAGCAAACTGCATATCCTCAACTTCAAACTCAATCCCATGCCTCATACATATATAGAAGCGATTGTGTCCGTCAACAATTATCCCATCCCATAAGATAATTGGATTTAACAGCTTGCCCTCGGAGAGTATGTTTTGCTCTAATTGCTGATACTCTTCGTCCGATAATGGTGGGATTAGTTGCATAATTTCCTTGTCTACTTCAAATTTGTGTGTCATCGTGCTTCCTCCTTTTTCGTTTTTTAAATTATAGCTAAAAGAGATGGCAGTTAAAAGATGAATATTTCCATGGTATAGTTCTTAGGAAAAATTCTTAGGAAATTTTCCTAAGAAATAAAAAAATGATATAATGCATAATGAACTGCACCCCAAAAGTTGGACAAGAGTGATAAACCAACAAAGGGAGGTTGATAGAGATAGATGCGTATAAAATAAGCAAATGGTTTCGCTCTTTTTGGGGCAGAATAGTCATTAGTTTTATAATAATCATCCTGCCCATCTATGGCATGGGCATTTGGATGTACGTAAATTCTGTCAACAGCCGCCGAGACGAAGCTTTTAACACCATGTATAACCACTTAAGCGCACATGTAGAAAATATCGAAAACGAAATAGAACGTATATGGCTGCTTAAATACCTAAGCACAACTGATATCAACCTGCACAGGCTTTCTCATATACACGAGTCATTAAGTATTTTTGAAATGACGCAAGCGACGCTTCTTTTGCGACAGAGGCTTCAGGGCATAGCTTTTGGTAGCCCGTACATTCAAAGTGCAAATATTTACATAGTTTCTATAGACAGAAACATCTCCTCGGCGGCACGTGCCATAGCCGATTTGGAGGCTTTAGCTGAACTTAATTTTAGGACATTTTCTTCGTATCTACTCCATCAAGAAGGCCGCTTTGTGCTAAATATGCCTTATCCAACGAACGAAAGTGATCCGTTTTATATAATTTGGGTGGAAATGGATAGATTAGCACTTAAACGAAGCCTAAATCAATTAGATTTATATGGTAGCGGCGGTGCTATGATGATGGACGATTATTTTTTGCTAGCTAGTAGCGATAACTACGAGCAAGCCCAGCAAATTAAACAGCTTTTGGATCAGCAGAGTACTCGCTCTTTAGTAGTGGATGGGCAAACTTATCTTGTGGCGCAAGTTGCATCCCCTTATTTACAAATGACTTTTGTAAAATTTGTACCAGAAAGGGATGTAATGGCACCGTTTCAAATATATCTTATCTGGTTTATGGCGTTTACTGGTATTGTAATAGGCATGGCAGTAATTTTTGTCTACTCCATCCAGCAAGAGTACAAGCATAGGATAAAAGCACAGCAAGCACAGTTGATACGCTTACAATCGCAAATTAACACCCACTTTTTATACAACAGCTATTTTATTTTACATCGTATGATTTTGCTGGAGGATAACGAAAACGCCGCCATATTCTCTCAAAGTTTAGGAACTTACTTAAGATTTGTTACGCGCAACGACGGTGACTTAACGCCACTATGTAAGGAAGTAGAACACGCGCGCGTATATGCAGAAATTCAAGCGATGCGTTTTTCTAGCAGAGTCACTTTGAATTTTGGAGACTTGTCAAAAGAATGGAACGATACAATCGTGCCGCGGCTAATCATACAACCGATTATCGAAAACGCTTTTAAATATGGCTTAGAAAATAAAGTCAGTGAAGGTTTGCT
>Ga0123355_10015680_pt1 | contig 11914 bp, 6 predicted proteins | sample TergutEmb28metaG_3_FD_89872 | JGI IMG/M metagenome (GOLD analysis project Ga0123355, IMG submission 89872) | Embiratermes neotenicus P1 segment gut microbial communities from Petit-Saut dam, French Guiana - Emb289 P1 | ecosystem: Host-associated > Arthropoda: Insects > Digestive system > Gut ... | reverse complement strand
TATAGCATTTAAAAAAAAAAAAGACAATATTTGTGCGTAATAATTTTGTGCCCAACACGTAAAAAAACAAAAAAATTAAAATTTTCCCCACGTAAAAAAAAATTTTCCCCCCCCCCCCCCCCGGCCCTCCAGTACATAATATTTTGGTAAAGACGATACGTAGAAATGTACGTAAAGGCACACGCAATGCCATGGCGTAACTTCGTTTCTTTTGTAAAAATAACTGAATGCGCTTCTTAACCGGCGAATACTAAAATTAGGATGTGTCTAAAGTCTACGTGCTATTGTAACGTATTTTGACACAAGCAACAAGACACGTAGCAATTATAAACAGAAAAGTTAACTGACAAGGTTCCTACAATCTGGTACTAAACAGTCAGATCGATCCCCGAGGCCGCGCGTTCTAAGGTGTGGGTCTGTGGCCGTTCGCTTGTTGGGATTGCGGGTTCGAATTCCGCCGGGGGCATGAACGTCCGTCTCTTGTCAGTGTTGTGTGTGTTCAGGTACAGGTTTCTGCGACGAGCTGATAACTGGTCCAAAGGAGTCCTATCGAGTGTGGTGTGTCTAAGTGTGATCATGTAGCCTCGATAATGAGGAGGCCCTGGCCCACTAGGGGGCTGTTGCGTCATTCGGGGAGGAAGGGAGATAAGCCAGTCTCTGACGGCGTGAGCCATAAAGGGGGTGGGGGTGCTTGCTTGTATAGATCTCTGCTTCTTATGCTTGCCAATTCAGCTCGTTCTGTATCACTTAAGCCACTTACGTTTAGATTGGTCTAGCATCATCGGCTTTGTCAGCTTACATGAATTTGCCCACCAAAAATACATGATAGCCATTTCCTGCTTCCTTCCTTCCTTCCCTCCTTCCTTGTTTATTCATTTAGTTATTTGAGGTTAATTTATCAACGCTGTCGTTAGCTCAGATCACATTGCGTTGATTTTCTATATTATTCATAATTAGTTGTTAATTATTAATAATTATCGAATAATGAAATGGACAAGATGCTAACCGAAGTGGCCGTGGTGCAACTGAAGACACTGTCCGAGAGTTTGAAAGAAATAACGCAGAATACCACGAGAAACCTGACTATAGCCGACCGAGGTTTGAACACAGGACTGCACGAATGTTGAGCACTAGGTCCACCACCCAGTAGCGACGTTCTGGGTTTCCTGCTTCTCTAAACTGGCACCTAACGTTTTCCCCGTTGACCACCTAGGTCTCCGGATCTCGCTGTGCTAGACGTTCACCTACGCAATTAGTGTGAAATTGAACATGGACCCTTTGAAGCGAAGAGCCTGATACTTCTTTGACTGAGTAATTGCAGACGTACTTTAGTGGGGTGCGGCGAGAAACAGTTGGTCGACGGCGCGTGTTCAGAGTGACCCTGGGTCTGCTGGTGGAACATCGCTAAGAACACCGACAAATGCACACAGCTTTTAGCGTTAACCCTCAGAGCGCGAAGTAACTGTATAACTCCTTATTTTACCGACGGAGGGCATGCATTTAGCGTGACTCTTGCAACAAACAGCAATTATTTGTCTAAACAACATTAGCGTACTGGTCTTTGTAGTGGATCTACGTTGTTTTTTCTGTGACGTAGAATGTTTGGATTAATTTCAGGCTCGAGAAGATTAACAGCCACTCAATAACTACGACACCAAAACACGTCGCAACTTCACGGTACCCCACCCACAGTGCTGGATGACCCACAGTATTGTCTATCACAAAACTTCCTCCATTTCAGAGCTTCCGTCTTCAATCCCACAAGCCAGCTGAATTCAGTCCACGCCCTTAAACAATGTTCCTTCAAGTAATGTCACGGGTAAATTGTCCTGGTGTTTATTCAAATACCATGCCATGCAGACTCGTGGGAGAGTGGAGGCATGATTCCACGCATTCTTGACCTCGGCTCTACTACATGAGGTGAGTGATTTACTTCACGCCTTGGTCGCTTTACCTCCGAGGAGAGAGCGCGCAGTAGCTATCGGATAGCTCACTGGCTGCGCAAGCCTGAGAGCTGGTCTAGTGCCTGTGGAGAACAGAATCCAATTCTGCCCAGGCCAGGAATCGAACACCGTTTCCTCGACTTACAATCCGTAGCCTAGTCAATATTTCGATGAAACGTTCCCTGATCATAGTGACAGATATAAAGATAAAATTGTTCCAGCCCGCGATTTGAAGGCATAAGAGAGGAACAGTGGCGGTAAAGTTAGCTTCATGCCCTGACCGTTTAATCCCATAACAAAGCGCCCGCGATGACCATTCAGTAGGAGACGTGGTGGGTCGCATAGCCCTAAGAATGTTTTGGCGAAGACACAAGAGTCCTTCCCAGCATTTTCTTGACGTCCGTCCCATAGACTAGCGACTGTACTGACAAAGCCAAGGGTCCAGATTATTAGTAGCACATAACCTGTTCTTAAACACCTTGTGACGCAATGTTGCCGCGCCTGAGTTACAACCGACCCAGCTATTTCTCTACTTGCCGGGAGGTTCCTAGAGAAGATGGTAAAAGGAAAGAAGGTTGGCCGCAGAAGGGGGGACAACACGCCAAATTACATCTCACTTATTATTTCAGCAATCCAAATACATCTCACATATTATTTCAGAAATCCAAATTACATCTCGCGTACAATTTCAGTAAGCCATGTTACATCTCAGTATTATTTCAGTAATCCAATTTACATGTCACGTATTATTTCAGCAAGCCAAATTACATCTCGCGTATTATTTCAACAATCCAAATTACATCTCGCGTATTATTTCAGCAATCCAAATTACATCTCACGTATTATTTCAGCAATTCAATGTACATGTCATGTATTATATCAGCAAACCAAATTACATTTCGCGTATAATTTCAGCAGGCCAAATTACATCTCAGTATTATTTCAACACTCTAAATTACATCTCGCGTATTATTTCAGCAAGCCAAATTACATCTCAGTATTATTTCAGCAATCAAAATTACATCTCACCTATTATTTAAGCAAGCCAAATTACACCTCGCGTATAATTTCAGCAGGCCAAATTACATCTCAGTATTATTTCAGCAATCCAAATTACATGTCACGTATTATTTCATCAAGCCAAATTACATCTCACTTATTATTTCAACAAACCAAATTACATCTCACGTACTATTTCAGCAAGATTCGGCTTCTCGTGCCGGTACAGCCCAGTTAGTACAGTGACCAGGCTAAGGGCAGGATGCCCGAAGAACCGCAGTTCGATGTTCGGTGCCAGCACTAGGGACTTGAGCCCTTCCTAACCCGCAGACATTCTAGGATAACCGGGGGACCCAAGTAAAAAAAAAAAACAGTGGCTTGAAGCTGACCGCTCGCCTTTATCTCACGCCCAATTTAAGAACGCATGGAGTTCCACCACCACTCCTCCATACCTTAACGGCATGATGCTTCATTAAGCACAAGGACGGCCCTCTAGTCTCTTCTAGCGAAACTTATCCCAGGGCAATGGAAGATTGACAGTGCGTCTTTCAGCGTGACTTTAAGCGGGTGGGGTGGGGAGTTTGCGCCTAACGAACTCTGTGAAGGGGACAAACGTTTGAATTGCATGCAGACCCGCCCCTTTGGTACGGTATGAACACCGGAATAGTACCAAACTAACAGACAAATGTGCTCTTTCGCTAGACCCATTGTCATTGATCAAGTACCCACTACCCAACGTATTTTTTCACTTCCGTCTCGCTTCGACCTTAGCAGCCAATCATCAGGGATGTCAGCAAAATATGACCGTGCCAGATATCAGAGCTTGCACTTTCAAAGTGAACAAGACGTATAAATTCATGCTGCCGAATGGTGAAAACCAAAAATTTGTTGGTGAGATTCGCCGTAAAAATTTCAATGTTATCGCAACCAAGAATGTAAACTAGGGCATGTAGAATGGGCAATTGCTACAAAATGAGACATAGGCGAGTAAACAACATTCGGTCATTATTTACAGACTCTCTGCATGCAATTAATTTATGAAGACATGTTGATGAAGTCTTTCATGACATTTCATTCGCAACAAACTATAATAGCACAAAATGGCGGGGAGATTTTAACATCAGAAAAAAAAAATGCTTTCTATTATGACAATTTAATTACATGCATAACTTAGCGCACTTGTGGTTGGATGTTGCGGGGAGTGGAGGGAGGGGGGACAATCGGAAGCCATTTTAACGTACGTGCTTACGCACCATGACACGTTGTTGCCCTGATGCTCACTAAGGAATTTAACCTTTCTTTTCGCTACCCAAATCGACGCTGAACGCAATTGGTTTTTAACCTGAGGTGTTCGCACCCTCGGGGGCGCGAGACACTTTTTTCTATGGGTACGAGTCGTTGTTCTGAAGGTCTTCAAAAATACACTTAATTAGAAACAGAAAATTCAATTTATAACAAAACATTTTTGAAAAAACTGTCATTTTTCTTATTACAGAGACAAAATCCACTATTGGTTTTACATCTATTTAGGTTTCACCCCAAGACAAATTTTGAGAATTTTTTTTTTTTTTAATCAGACTGCGATTTGTGAAAGGAGTCTACAGAGAAATTCCGTGTTGCAACATTGGCAGCAGCGTTCACGGGTCTTGCGATTGGTGTCATGTGATGGTTTACACTGTAAAGATGGTTTACAGTGTATAACATCTGGTATAGTGCTCAATGCCATGGGTCTCCCTCTAAGACACACGCTGTTTCTGAAGATTTAATGGAGGAACCATACACGATTTCCCACGTTAATATCAACACTTCCCAAAAACCAGCCCGAATTTTAATTTTACTCTCAAGAATTATCTTAAAAATTTTCCTATGCTTCCCTTTTCCTCAACTTAAAAAAGAATGTGAGTTCTCTTACAAATGTCCTCACAAGAATTCCTCAGCAAATATATCTGAAGTCGAGCTGATTATCGATTTTACTTGAGCAATGATTAATAAAGCCAGAATTCTCTCTTTTCCGGTTTTCCAGCTTCGAACTTTAAATAAGTCCACCTTGCCAGACAGACTTCGCCAGATTTTGCTCTATTTCTTTACGTATAATTTTTTAAATTGTGTGTCTCCCGTGTAAAAGATACATGGCCTTTGAAAATGACGAGACTAAAACAACTTCTTTTGTATAAGAGAAAACAATTATTGTAAGAGAGTAAATTAGAAGAAACTATCGGGGACACAATGCACAAAAACCTAAAATTTTTACAAAATTTATTTTTCACTTTACGTGTTATTTTTAATTGGGGGGCTAAAACAAGTTCATTTTATTTGCAGTTCATAACTGCAAATTGCCATAAGACGTGTGACCATCCGTCTCAACTTCCTTGAAGAGAAGGACTTCAGAACGCGGACCGGATTCCTCTATTTCTGTATTAATTGAACAACTATCAGCTTCTCAATGTTATATTTCTACTCTGCTCCACGTAATTTATAAGTCGCTTGGGTCGCTCGGAATGAAATCTTTACTATTTCGGTCCGTTATTTATTTAAAGCCAGCTGCAGGGTTAAAGAGAATTTAGGGCATGTGTGGGCGTTCACTTGCACACACGCTCGGTCAACAGATGGCTCTACGTCTGAGCAAAGTAACACAGCCTTCAAATGATTGAACTACATCGTAATGGTCTATTTTAGACACCTTGTAGTACTCTCCTCTCAAACGTGAGTCAGCTGAAAGAAAAGTCCTCTCCCCCCCCTCCCCTTTTACAGAAACCTGACCAGTGAGGCTACGTAACAATGGAACTGGCAAACTTGAAGCCTTGATGCCCCCCTCCTCGACCAGTGCATCTGCCTGTTCGCTCACCGACAGCCACATCCACAACAGCAGCACATACGTGTAATACCCACAGTGCACCCTCTCCTGACCTTCTTAAGCGTTTGAAGCCGGGGAACAATACGAGCACTGTTCATACCTGATTTCAGAAAGACAGGTCCCCAGGTTTTGGCCGTCTGTCCCCTTGGCTGTGAAGATGAACATGACTATGCAGCATTGGTTGCATGATACTGAGTGGGAAAACTAAACATTACACGAAATTCCAACCCCGGTTGCGCTTTGTCCACTACACGTCTCACATGGACTGAGTCGGGATCGAACCCAGGTCGCCGCCTACACTAAATAGCGTCTGCCTGAAAAGTGGCTCGGCTTTTGCGAGCATTTCAGAGTTCAGTTCGTGCCTCACAGAAAACTCGCCGCTTCTTGGTTTTGATGTCCAACCGCTTAAACTTTTCTGGGTGGGAAATAATCGCTGTTTGTTGACAGATTCGCAACAAAAACATAAAGACAATTTGGGAAATACAGTAGAATCGTTTAACCCTTCAAAGCCCAGTGGTCACTATATGTACCACTAATTTAACATTCAACAATTCTACGTTCTGTCCACACAGTGTATTGATGTGTTTTGTATGGATCTCAGAACAAACAGCAATTATTTCCCTATACAGCATTAACAGACTGGTTTTTATAACAGAGACGGAGTGTTTACTGCGCGGTACGGACTGAATGTTTAAAGTGCACTGTTTATCAAATATAAATCAGATTAATTTTCGTCATAGAAGGGTCAATGTTGAAGTAAATGACACAAACAGTAACCAGTTCTAATGACGGATTAAGATATATCTTAATACTATTGCCACATCCGTATCTATATGCAGTGTTTAAGAAGTAAATCCCCAGCGCATGAAACGTACAGAGTGCAGCTGAATAGTGAGATGACAAATATTGGTTTCCAAGTATAGACTGTACGTGACGTTTCACCATTTCGCATGGAGAACATTTCATCATGCTGTAGGCGAAGAGTGGGTTGGAAGGACACGACAAAGAAAGAGCGTCGAATACGGCAATCAACTGCGACTAAACCCGTGCAAAATACTTCTGCCGACAACTCATGCATTGCTCATTGCAAAAGATAATTCAAGGAACAGAAACCTTGAGCGCCTGAGTGCTGATGTAAATATTTCAGAATGCTGACTCAATGTTTATGCTATTCTGCTGAAAGTTTAAATGCTTCCCTTCCGAGACTTTTGTGATTTGCACCGAATATCTCGGCGCTGCGTCAGAAACGGTCTTCGTTTTAAACCGTCACTATGATATCAAGATTCTCAGATTCGTTCAACAAAACTGCAAGACAAGAGGAAAAACTAAAATGTCTACCAATCAGCAAGACGGAAGTAAGTCAATAAATCATATTACTCAGTAAATGACGATGAGTTAAGGACAAACGCTGATTGAAAATTATGTAGCGATGCGACGTAGCTGTTAAATATGATGATGATGATAATAGTAATAAATATACTATAAATATAGCTCCTAAAGACTGTGTGTCAACAAGCATTCCGGAGCACAGTCCCTCTGTAGAAGCTAACAGTTCCTCCCTCAGCTAGTCAATAAATTCCCAGCATTTTATTGAACCCGAATGTTCATTACCGTGTTCACACAAGCCCGACACTGGTTCAAATATGAAGCAAAATTCAAGAACAGGCAATAAAGAAGTCTGACGGATCCTAGCTTCAGCTTTGACGGGTTTCGCTGTCTACAGACGCCACCTTCAGTCTGCCCAACCTGAGTGTAGATTCTTCACAACACGCCAGGTGGTTACAAGCGTTCGTTGCAATATCTAACTCAGATGCACTTGACGGCATTAAAACTGAATCTCTGTTACGAAGTTAGTCGGCTAATTCTGTGCAGGGAAATAACCTCTGTGTTCTGGGAGTGAAATAAACGTATCGTGTGAGCAGAATGTAGGATTTCTGAGCGGGTGACCAGTACCAAACGCCACAACGTAACTGTTATCTAATTAGTGTATGCCCTCTATGACCGAGAATTAGCTGGAGGCGAATTAAACGACAAAGATATTGCGGTCGTCTTGTTGTGACGCCGTGTAAGTGATGACCTTCCTTGGTCAGACGGCGGGAATTGTACTCTGAACATGGCAGTATATCTTTTTGTGAAACGCTGGTTACAGCCTACCAGACTACACGGTATCTGAAGCAAAACATGAATGTCCACCCCAGTGTGAAAGTGCCAACTCGCACGCATTTCCGGATTACACTCTTTGGCTTTAAGCCAGCTGATATATCGGTCCATTCCGTACGTCTTATGCCAATATGGCGATCGTGTTAATACATCGGACACACGCGCACACTGTGTGTGCATACACAACTTCTCTTTTCGTAAAATCCAGCGTTATAACGTCTACGTCAGCGTAAAAACCTACAAATTTTGTGGGCCGGGCTAGCTCAATCGGTATAGCGACACGCTACGGGCTGGACGGTCCTGGGATCCAGTCCCGGTGGGTGGCGAGATTTTCCGCATTTGACCTTGGGACCTACCCAGCCTTAATTCTCGGGGGTAAAGTGGCCGGGGCGTGGCGTTGATCACCCACCCCATCTAGCGCCGAGGTTAAAGAAAGAATAGCGCTGTACCCCTACGGCATTCGTGGACTGTTCTAGGGTGAAATTTTGCATATCACTTGCTCACTGGTGTCAATTTGTGCTTTAATGAATACATTAACTGCTACATAAACACAGAATTTCAGTCTTTAGCCTTTTATATTTGATACGTGGATTTACAGCTACCCTCTGTATCTGAAGGTTGGTCTTCCACAAGAAACTATCGAACGTGCCGTTTCGTGTATGTAAAGAAACCCCAGTTGTAATGGAACACAGTTTTTTGGAAAATATTCGGGCCAAAGGGGGCATCTACAGAACTGAGACAGCATAGTCTGTACAGTGACTAGGTTACAAGTTGGTCGATTAGAGGTTCGAATCCCGACATAGGCATGAATTTTCTCTCTTACCCAAAATGTCCAAACCGGCTCTGGGATCCACCAAGCCTTTACTTCATTGGGAATCGGAGTTATTTCCTGGGTGTAAAGCGGCCAGGAACTGAAGCTGACCAGCACCTCCATCTAGCACCGAGGTTAAGAATATGTGGAGTCTACCTTTGCTCCACCATATGCCTTCTTGTAGCGGACACGAGCACCTCTGTTGTTAAGGGGGACACCTCGGGGTACATGACGAGGCACTGTGTGATTTACACAGCAAGTTACGATGGACTGGCCATGTAGCTAGGAGGCGGGGAATGATACGAGGTTCAGCTGTTCATCACAGAACCAGCTGTTACGTGTGGACTATTGCAGACATGAACGAAAGCACCAGTACATTTGTGGGTCACGGAAAGTTATAATTTTTGAATGGACCCTGGAGAATGTAGTCGAACAAGCCAACACGCCAACACGTCAACACGCCACGTTTATCGAGACTCATTGTCTGGTATTTGTTCGCGTGTTTGTAATCCTTACCCACCATTCCATTCAGCCTTTGACAATTACATTCCCAATCCCCGAAATATTGTTTCCACTGATTGTAAGTTACAATTTATTACTAGTTCCGTGGTTTTAGAACAACGCACATTTATCTCAACAAGCACCTTCCTACTGTTCTCGGTGCAATTGTGCATCTTGCATCTTTCTGATAAAAAATTATCTTCTGGCTATTTTCTGGAATCCCGCAGTGCTTCATTTGTTTCCCTCTTTTTTAGATGTGGCGCCGTGACTGATGTCCGACGTTTCGGCACAACCTAATGGTCTCATCTGCCAGGAAAGAGCATCGAATGAAGACCTAAGCTTATCCTTTCAATACCAAACACTTGAAATTACGCATTGATCGTCGCGGTCGCAAATGTTGGCATTCCTGCTTCGTATTCAGAATGCACCAGTTTCAAATTTTTGCCGCAGACTAATATTCGCCGTGCTTTATCTCTAGGCTACGGAAAACTTAAAGCTGTTTATTTATTGAAAGCCCGTACAGTTCTTGCTATCTGCTACAAGGGTCTCCCTGTGTGGGGAAAATTTCTTGTTCAACATACACTCCAAGCAAATGCTGAAATTAGGCCACGGCCACTTCCTACCACATCCCTTTCAATCCACTATTCACTAATCATCCTACCATTCGACACTGTCTGCGCTAGGCTAGCCACAACGCTGTAAAATAATTCACAATTCAATTAGCCTATAGACGGCCATTAAGTCTTTACAGACTGGGTGCACTCCAAGTGGAGAAAGAATATTCGTTACAGCGATCAGACCCTCCGTGGGTCCCACCCATCCTCCATTTCAGTTGGCAGCGTGCGCCCTTTCCGCGGTAACAAATCAGTCGAAGCGTGACGCCGATGATCACTATGCGTGGAGCTATATTTCCAGCTGCTCTTACTTCTTAATTAACCCTTTAAATACTGACATTCGTCTACATTGTTTATTTGTTTGTTTGTTTTTGGCCTGACATCCCCCAGTGGTCCATGGCCTCCTCATTCACGAGGTTTCTAGATCACACACACAAGGACGCAACACAATCGGTAGGGCTCCTCTGGACGAGTGATCAGCTCATCGCAGAGACCTCTACCTGACAACATACAACACTCATAACAGACAGATATCCCGGTGGGATTAGAACCCACAATCTCAGCAGGCGAGAGGCCGCAGACCTACACCTTAGACCGCGCGGCCACACGGACCGGCCGTCTACATTGTGGGTGCATATAAACTTCATTTCCTAGCTCAGAAAGAACAGGTTTTGTAACAGATTGAAAGAACAGTTGGTTAATACTGCATGGGGTAAAAATCAGCATTTACTATTAACAACTACATGGGACATGTCAGCACAAAGTCCATGGAATTTCAGAGTTTTATTGTGGTGCAGTAATGTTAATGGAAGCGCTAAAGTGCTAAGTTCAGAGGGTAACTTTATTGTGGTGGAGAAAGTGAATGTGACAGTTCAGTGTTTCGGCTGTTGGACACAAATTTCCTTAGCCTGATCTCTGTCTGCCTACTCACTGTAGGTGTAGAGGGTAATTGTTACACCTGGTCACACACTTACTGACACACACACTTGGTAGGGCAGCCCTGGGCGAGGGATCAGCCCCGCAGAGATCTCTACCTGACAGCACATAACACTCACAAGAGACAGGCGTCCATGTTGCCGACGGGTGTCATAGTTATTGCTTTTTGTAATACTTTCAGAATTGGGTTTTTACATTTCTGAACACAGACGGGCCAGGACACAAGTGTCGTCTCAAAAGTGCATTCAGCTGGTGTTATAACGATTTCAGGAATACACGCGACTTAATAAAATGTGCGATCTAGCATCGAACTAAACGAAAAGTAATGCTATTATTTCACTTCTCTTTAATTTATTAGGCTCTTTTTCTTTAAACCGAACGAACCCACACACGTGTGCATCGTGTCCCAGAATACCGAACGCCTCTATTTCAGTACGATTTATCGCCTACTACGACGGACTATGGACCAGAAAATTCGGGTTAGATTTCCTGCAAGATGTCCAAACCAGTGGCCAATCCCGATCCGGAGGTCAGGTCAAAGCGGAACGGTATAACGCCGCATTGCCAATCCTTCCGCTAGAACTCACCTGCGGATCTGGATTGGCCAGTGGTTCAAACCTGCTCTGAAGCATACTATCCAGTGGGTAACGGGATGAAGGAAGTCCGAAAACGAAGTTGTTCTTTAATATCAATGCAGCGCAGACTTTGAGAAAGCGTGGATTTATACCTCCGCTACTGAAAATGGAAATGCCAGATTTTGGCGGGTGCGGTGCCTACTACCCCATTTCTTACAGATTGAAAACCGAAATAGGAACCCGACAGACAGATCCAAAATCCACCTTCATGTTCGTAAGCTGACTGTGCTTGTACATCACGTTAGCACTCGTATTTCTAAGTAAAACTTGATTGCATTCTCAGTATACTCACTGACTGGGCTTAGAGGTCGTATTTTGGCGCTAAAACTAACAAGTCTGTATTTAATATTGTTTGTTGAGGGCATCTTAATTTTGTGCATGGTGTACTAAATTTTTGGAGGGGGGGGGGGGGGGCCTTCCCCCTTTCTCCCTTCTCCCCCCCCCCCCCCACCCCCCCCCTC
>Ga0123355_10015679_pt1 | contig 11915 bp, 6 predicted proteins | sample TergutEmb28metaG_3_FD_89872 | JGI IMG/M metagenome (GOLD analysis project Ga0123355, IMG submission 89872) | Embiratermes neotenicus P1 segment gut microbial communities from Petit-Saut dam, French Guiana - Emb289 P1 | ecosystem: Host-associated > Arthropoda: Insects > Digestive system > Gut ... | reverse complement strand
TCTTCCTGTATATGTCAATATCCAGAAATGGGAGGTGTCCTTCATCTTCTATTTCCATAGTGAATTGTATGTTGTTGTGCATTCCATTTAGGTGGTTAAGAAAGTCCGTTAGTTTTCCTTTCCCGTGTGGCCAGATGACGAAAGTATCATCAACATATCTGTACCAGCAAGCGGGCTTGTGTGTGGCTTGTTTTATACCTGTCCTCTCGAAGTCTTCCATGTAGAAGTTGGCGATGACCCGAGAGAGTGGGGAGCCCATGGCGACACCGTCTGTTTGTTCGTAGAATTGGCCGTCGACGCAGAAGTAGGTGGATGTTAGCACATGTTTGTATCGTGCCTGAGTTCCACTATTTCCATTCCCGTTTCCAATCCAATCTGCATAGGGTAAGTTTAAGTCACCCCCAATGATGCTGCTCTTAGTAGTGTTTCCTGTAAACCCAGTCCGGTTTGCTAATCTTTCTATAACTCGCATGTCCTCGTTTGGAGCTCTGTAAACCTCTACCACTTCCCATGAAAATTTTGGGTTTCTGCCTTTGAATTCGACTGCTATTATCTCAAAAACCTCATCAGTCCATAGCACCCTGTAGTCGATGTAATTTTTAACGCAAATGAATACTCCACCGACCCGGGAATAGCTATCCGTCCTGAAAGATATGTAGTCGTCCCTAAAAACTTCGTCGTTGTTAATTTCCTCGCTAAGCCATGACTCCGTGCCTATTACAACACCAGGGTTATATGTGTCAATTAAATTCTAGAATTCTAAACTCTTATTGCAAATGCTCCTACGGTTTACCTGCAGCAAAACCAGCGGTTTACCCTCAGAATGTTTTGAAACAAGAAGTTGCTTTATCGACATTGCATTTCAACTTTGCTTTGGGCTATGCCATTAGAAGTTTTCAGGTAAACCAGGATGGCTTGATATTAAATGACACACATTAGCTTTTGGTTTATACTAATGATGTTAATATATTGGGCGGAAGCGTGCATATTATAAAGAGAAACACAGACGCTTCAATAGTTGCTTTGAAGTCGGACGCTCTGTATAGAAAAACATGCAGTTGTGTTGCAATATCCAACTGAAAGTTTGTTGGGTTGAGAAAAGATTGAGCTAAGCTTTGTACTGAATATTCAGTCATATATTCCATATCAAATATATTTTTCCTTCAAATCATGTCTTTGAGATGGGTTCAATAAACACGACAATGCTAGAGACCAAAGACACAAGACTATATTCTTACAGATGTGTTGCGGTGTGGCTTCAGAATACAGCTGCATAATATTCGTATGGTTACTGTTTACGCTAAGGACAAGTTTTATGTCATGCCTAATTTAATATTTTTGTTATGTTAATTTTTGTGTACTAGGGTTGCATAAGATAGAGCTGTGCTCCAGATTAAGGCGGGAGCAGACGTCATAGCGTCCCTCCTTTGTGTTATGTGTGGCATGAATCATTCCCGAGCGTGCCTTCGAGCCACAAGGAGGGCGCATAGTGAAATGCATGCTGCATGAGGCGGCTGCAACTTATACTTATACAAGGGTTGTTGTCTGAAAGATGTCCAACTGACGGAAAGTGTTGTGTACATATTATCAGTGTCAATATTAGCAAGTTCAGCGCGTAATTCTCAGCCACAAGGGCATAGTGACCGTTGGTGAGTGCATGTGTAACTTTGAGCCACAATGGAATATAGTTAACAGTGTAGCGTGTGAGTTTGCAACATAAAACTCTACAATTATATTGCAAGAAACAATAACAATTGTGTTACCATAAGGGTGATAACAGAACAATTCAGTGTTCATGTATGTCAAGTGAACAGCGTAGCTATTTCGTCTGTAATCTATGCCACTACGGCAAACATAAGCTTGTGTTACGCACGAGGCAAACACCTGCTCCTACCACTTATTACCAAATACTTAACAGTGTGAACTAATTACCAGAAACATTAACCAGTTCTAGTGTACAAAATTATATTATTAGTGCTTAATAGTAAACTAAATTACATTTTCTTTGATCGGCATTTATTTGTGAATAGATTAATTTCTATTCATGCTTATATGTCCCCCTGAACCAGAGCAGGGCTCCGACAGTTACTTAAGATTCTTATGGAGTTATCTCTTTTTTGCTCATGAGATTTAATGACGCAAATATAATATTTACTATTAATTGAGTGTGTCCAGGGACATGAATTTGTTAGTAGGTAGGTTATATAAGAGGTATGTGGAGTTTAAACCCTTTGTTAGGTGTCAAAATTATACGTTTGTTAGATAGGACAGATCTGATTCATTAAAATGTGTATTTTAGTTTATGATGGTAGGGAAAATATAACGAGTCTATATAGCAGCTTACGGAGTTACGAAGATACGTTGAAACTGCGGAAAGGTAACTGTTTTCAGGCTGTCTATTACAAACTATTTCGACAGGATGACTATTGGAGGGTACATACGTATTATCGATCAATTTAACAGGGTAAAGTCAAAGAAGACATAAATAATAGACACTTAAATATATACAGTGTGATTCAGAAAGATGGACTCAAATTCTTACGTCTATTTTTCATTACCTATACCAGATATGTGAATGATTTATATAACATTTGAAAGACGACGTCCTACGCGTTCAAATACCATCGGTAGAACGGTAGAGCTCTCGCGGAGCGCAGTCATGCAGCAGTGTCAGTTGAGAGTAAAACGGCTACTATTCAGCGCAAGATTTTTTGCGTTCGTTAGTTCATTAAACCTGAGTCGGCAACTGCTGTGCAGCGTGCGTTTCGTCTTCGTTTCAACATTCAACTTCCAACGGGGAAGAACATTTGTCTTTCGAATCAACAATTTGAGCAAATTTTGAATCACCCTGTATTATAAGAACCCCTAACTACGCTAATATCATTCTATGATTTTTTGCCATTGTGAGCAAAGACGGTAGGTGTAATAATTGCAGATTATAGGGTATAACGATCCAAAAATGCAAAGATCGGAAAGTGCCTATATGTTACTTTTAAACGAATACATAATTTTTCGACTCCATTTTTTAATTTCATGTGAGTCATAATATTTCAGGTACTTTCCCTATTATGTGTACATTTAGGTTTTGGGGGGGGGGGTTACACACACCAAATAAAACAATAAAAATAGAAATTTATTCTTGACCAATAACAACGCGCGTCCGCCAAAGGTGGCAGCAGAGGGACAACGATATGGTATATCACACTACTTAAATTGGGAGCACGCCGTGGCATACGGATTTGGTTGAGGCATTTCACTACAAGTCGGAAAGTCGCGGGTTCGATTTCCAATGGAGTAATTGGAATCTTTCATTGACATGATCCGTCCGACCGCATTATGTCCATAGGATCGACCCAAACTCTAACAGAAATGAGTACCATTAATATTTCCTGGCAGTGAAGGCAGCCGGTTCGTAGGGCTGACAACATTACCACCTTCCCTCGCCGACTGTCTGGAAATGTAGCAGCCTCAACTTCACGCCCTGTTCAGGCCTAGTTAAATCCATGAATTTCAACAATTTAATATTCTGTGAGGAGTAAATTTTGCCATGCACCTTGTTATAGTTTTTTCTCCACACTCTTACTTCCGAAAATCTTCAGAAGCCAAAGTATTTCTGAAAAAAGGAAACAAATATATGACACTTATTTGTTACTCGTGTTAAATGTACACTCTTGACGTCCACGGAATTCCAGAAATTAATTTTTTGTGGGTCCAGTTATCTTCAACGAAGTATTAATATACATTTTTTTTGGAAATGGAAAAAAAAAACCGGCCCTGCGTTGCACTATACCATTATCGCACACAGTATATTGATACAGCGTTGTCTGAGAGAGCAATATGTCTACACAGTTCCTAACGAAACTGGCGTGATGTTGTGGCTGATGGAAATTTCCTTCTTGGTGGGTGCCTATCCCAGCCCTGGCGGTTGACAGCAGGATAAACACAAAATAAACAAAATATATACATATGAGATTTGAATGTTTAATATACACTAAATATTATGATCCCAAGTTATTATTTTCCATATTGATGCACAATATAAATCACATGAAGAAATAAACAAACACAGTACTGTTTGCTACCAATCGGTATCGCTTAGTATCCATTAGACTAGTTTCTGCCGGAAACTGGCACGTAATATGCATGTAATTTTTTCCCAATTTTAAACAAACTTGAATTTTTTCGACAGAATTTGTAAAACCACCCGACATAAAATTTCAAGTCAATAATTTCCATGTGAGCTGAGACGTTTCATACGATACACGAAGAGACATAGCCGAACTGAATATCGATTTTTCTGATTATTGCGAGCTTACCGACCACGCAAATAGCTTGTATATTATCTGTAGATTCATCCTCGTGTCCACAATGTGAAGCCATCCGGAGCCACATCAAATTATCCAGTTCGTTATAAACTACTTTCTAAAATGCATTAAAATTATATTCGTCCATTTACACATAGGTCCTCTATGTTGTGCCTTCCCCAATTGGCTCGAGACTAAAATGTGGGCATTCCCGATAATCAATGATATTATAATTAGAAATATTTCTGACGACTGGCTTCTGAATATGTGATAAAGCAATACAGTAGAAGCCCAATGTTCATAAGCACTTTGATAGAGATAATATAAATGGACTGTAGCAGGAATAATTTTAATCTGAATTTCAGGTTTGACCGCTGCATGCAGGATCTGGACATTTCCGACAATGTAGTCATGTCCCTGGACAAGACATCCCTGAGGGACCTAGGGGTTATTTCGCTTGTACAGCTGAATGCATCAAGGAACTATATCAGCTATGTCGACGAAGAAGCTTTCTTGGGACAAAGCAAGCTGCAGACAGTGGACCTCTCCAGCAACAATCTCAGTATCATCGAACCGAAAACCTTCATACGCAATCCTTCCCTAGAGATACTGTACCTTTCCAGTAACCAGGATCTCAGACTGCCTGACGAAGGTCCTTTCTTTGTCTCACAATCTCTTAGAGTTTTAAAGCTTTCCGCCTGTAACCTCTATTACCTTCCACCAGCAACATTTCAGAAACTTCCAAACCTACAAGAACTGTACATATCTTACAATAAATTCGAAATTCTCAATTCTGTACAAAGCGTTGGGAGTTTAACGTTCTTGGATGTAGGTCACAATTATCTGACAGATTTACCGTCTGTTATCTTCACTGCTCTACCTGAGCTAATCCGTCTAAATTTGAGTTATAACAGGCTCAGTACATTGAACATGACAGCGATGTCACAACTGGTTAAAGTGAATAGCTCTATTGACTTAAATGGTAACCCTTGTGTGTGCAATTGCCTTATGTGCAAAACGGTTTACTCATTATGTCATAACAACAACGTGGACTTGGATTTGATGTGTTCAAGTCCTCCGGAATTTAAAGACAAATCATTGTCAAATTGTGAAGAAGGCTGTGTTGATTTTAATACTGAGATTGCAGACCAAATGGAGGCAGTAATAATGAAGAATGAATACAATTTATCAATTAAAGCGAATGAAACTTACGTAAATTCACACGAGTCTTATTCATTTAAAAAAGAATTTCAAGGTCAAAATACCGAATATGGCTTTACATACGTGTATATTTCTGTCGTACTCATTGCAACAAACATTTGTCTTCTCATAGTGGGAGTTTTCCTTTTACGCCGCTTGAAATTATACGTACGTCTGTCACTGCGCAAGGGTTCTGCCGAAAGTGATTCAAAAGATTATCATTGTGAATATGTAGAACTGAGTTGTACGGGAAGCAGCTCAGGGTCACGGTCGGTCTCTCGCTTGTCTGAAGTGACGTCAAGCGCTAAAGACACGCAGGACAAAGTCACAGTCTGAAAACTGATAATAGTTCCTTTCACAGTGTGGGAGAGTTCCAATATCTGGGAATTGTACTTCATCCTGCAACACGGATACCACTCCAACCCAACCACACCGAAACTCCAACACACATCGAACCAAGAACAATACGACCAATGTGGTAATTCAACAGAATAGTTGCAGGCTCCTGATGATGGATATATTAATGTCCGAAACATGTTGAGCACTTAAGATTTGAAATAAAAGAACAAGTGACATCAAGTTGGTCTTTTATTCTTCAACTATCACAATGATGCACGGTCCAATAAACATTAGATGCAGAATCTTTTGTCTTCCAGTTTGTTATCCAAAATTTAAATATTAAGATATAAAGAACTCTAATTTTGCCAGTTGTTTTATATAGGTGTGAGGGTGTTTGAGAATAGGGTGTTGAGAAGAATATTTGGGCCTAAGAAGGTTGAGGTAACAGCGCATTGGAGGAAACTACATAATGAGGAACTCAATGATCTGTACTGCTCACCCAGTATTGTGCGAGTGATAAAATCAAGAAAAATGAGATGGGCGGGGCTTGTGGGAGGGGAGATGTGCATACAGGGTTTTGATGTGGAAACCTGAGAGAAACAGAACACTGGGGAGTCCGAGGCTCAGATGGGAAGGTAATATTAAGATGGATCTTCAGGAAGTGGGATGTGGGGGTATGGACTGGATCGAGCTGACTTAGGACAGGGACAGGTACCGGGCACTTGTGAATACGTTAATGAACCCATAAAATGAGGGGAATTTCTTGACTATCTGCAAACCGGTTAGCTTCTCAAGAAGAACTCTGCTCCATGGAGTAATATGTCAGTAAGTAAGTACGAAATATTATGTAGCACTACAACAGTGGGGCAGAACCCCATTTTTACCCTTCCGTGACAACACAAAACGTTTTTATATTGTTGACAACTACATCTACACTAACAACAATAAGAGGAACATTGAAGTTACTCTGAAAGTTATACGGAAAAACATTAGCTGAAGGAGAATAGTGGTACAACTTAGGCAATTAGTCTAGAGCAGTGGTTCCCAAAGTGCGCTGTGCGGTACGCAAGGGATCCGCGACCAGTTCCCAGGGGATCCGTGGATACGTTCCTTTAATGGAAGCTTTGAAGTGCACTTATTTTTTAATTAAATAAATAATATTTTTTAAAATAATAATGGCGTAACTTCTTTTATTGGCGATGTTTTTATTTAGTATGACAGAATATCCAATTAAGAAACCCCCTGTACCCACGAAGCGAGCTACTGTCACTTCAATTAGGGTCAAACAATGCAATGCATTGTTATATATGTTTCTAATATGTATTATAGCTATTTAAAGTTAGTTCTGAAATATAAATTTCTAACTGTGCATACCTATTACCCGGACAATCATCATTTACATGAGCAAGGATGTTAAAATCCGTGGTTGTTTTTGGAAGCCAAAAGGTACCTGCGAACAAAAAAGTTTGCAAGCACTGCTCTATAGGGTCAATTGATGATACCTTGCCGTATAACGTCTTGGTTTACTTTCAGCCACTGCCCTATGGATCACACTGGGTAGAATCGATATTGTTTTTCGTGGCATGTACATATGTCACTTAGAAGGAACACAAGAAACCAGGAAAAATGTACTAGGGTACCAAAAATATGCACATAAAATTCTAACAACTTCTTAAAAAGTTTTAAGCTTTTAACAAGATGTTAGACTTTATGGGCATATTGTTGGTACTCTGTATATTTGACTTCACAATGCACGGTGAGAACAAGAATATAAAGAAACAAGAATTTTACTACAGGTCCAAAGTCCCTTATCCGAAATTCCAAATTCCAACAAGCTCTGAAAATGAAAATTTTGACTAGAGCATCACTAGAATACACAAATAAACTCTAGCACTACTTATAGTCTTTATGTATCCCACTTAGTGTGAATATTCACGCGTTTCGCTGCAGAAATAATAATGTGTTTGATTACGGGGAGCCGCCCCAGACTGCGCTGGGGTTGTCACATAATATACAATATAAGCACCGTATTACTTCTCTACAATCCGAAAAAATCTTAATTACAAAGAACATCTGGCTCCAAGAGTTTCGGGTAAGGGACTGTGGACCCGTACAGTAAGTTTCTTTCTTCGTTTGTTATCCAAAGTCCGCGTAGGGCGTAGTATATGAGTAATTGTTCCAAATAAAATGTCCTACCTGGGATCATTAATTTTAAATATTAAATTTGCAGTTACATTGTTAAAAATAACACCTTATAGTTCATATAAAATTCTTCCAATGACACCATTGGGGAATCGAACCCACGACCTTCCGGCTTGTAGCGCAGTGATAGGTAGATTAGAGTAGAATAATAAAACATTAAAATCTTAGTATGAAATGAGTTAAAGTGAAAAGTATACTTCTGGCTGTGACAGCACGGATTAAATACATGCTGGATAGCCGGGCGGTGATAAAAGACACAATCGGATTGTGCCTGTCATCTTGACTTCTCCGCTTCATCTGTCTCGACTTTGGGGTTCACACGTGGAGATATTAAGGTTATCCTGCAATGCAGGATCAAGGCCACTTTGCAATGTCTATTTACGTAACGAAATTCAATCAACTGGATGTATGAACCTGGCAGAAACGAAATTCCAACAGCTCTCTTCAAATTTATTACAAACGTGCAAACGAATTTCTTTTGACTGAAGCGTGTTATTAGTTTCTGCTTTACATTTCGTGAGTCCCGCCTACTCTCGTCTTCAGTTTCCAAATATATGCAGAGTGGTAAATGACTTGCTCTCTGAATATCGTAATTGCTTAAAATATTGTATACTGTTTTAATATAAAGAATTATTTTTGACAATATTCTCTTTTATTTTCTGAACAATAACATTATATTCGGCATTGTTGAACTGAAAATCGCACCTTTGTCGAGTGTTGCATATTAACTGAAGTTCGTATTTTAGTTGGATATTGATGAATGCTGTATAATATCCGAGTTTTTCGGTTGTTTCGAATATTATACACTGTCTTATTATCGCAGTTGTTATGACGATTTTAGAGTGTCTTAAAATGAAATTACGCAAAGTACTCCTCATGGTTTGTTACAGCTGAAAAAGGCCTGCAGAGAATCCTTAGTAAACGGACCCTCTGCTAATGGAATTATTCAACTTCACTGAAACTAATACATATTATTCGAACCGATACTGATTCAATTTAATCCATCTCAAACTCCTGAACTGTTTCTCTTTGATTGTCAAGTTAACCCTCCAATCGTCTGGGGGCCAAGGCTAGGTTTCTGTCCTTTACCAGGACACAATCCAGAGCTGTTACTGGCCTTCTCACTGCACATAATACCCTGAAGAGACATCTTCACCTAATGGGGCTGTCAGACAGTCCACTGTGTAGGAGGTGTGGAGCAGAGGAAGAAACCTCGGCCCACATTCTTTGTGAATGTGAAGCATTGGCTTCCTTCAGACATGCTTATCTGGGCTTCTTCTTCTTGAAGCCAGTGGATATTAAGAGTATAAGTATGGGGGCCATCTGGGAATTTAGCAAAGTAACAGGAGTCCCACAAATTGATACGGGGCGCAAAGGGACCTTCAATTAAGGCCCAGGTGCATCGGGACCGTGAGGTCTCGAACCCAATCGCAATCAATCCATCAACCCTCCAATCTGCACCACTTTCTACAAAAGTCGTTTTTCTTAACAATGTTTCGCCAGAAGATGTACATATATTCAGAAGCTTGTTGTCTGCACCATTTATAAAAAAAAATTTTTGTAAGTAATTTCTGAAAACAGGTGATTCACGAAAATCACTAATCATGCTACGTATATTTTTCGTTATTACCTTCTCGGTTCCGAAAATTTTACTTACGCATTTGGCATGTCAGTATAACTAGCCAGTTTATGAAATATCACATTATTATCTACTTGACTGATTAATTAAGCAGCTCGATAGCCGATCAGTTATCTGACTCTACCACATGCTAAGAAGTTTGGTTTCTCCCGGGCTGTATGATTGACGGTATTGTCTTACCAACGGCATGAACGCAATACAATGCTTTGTTCTAAAAATAAGTTATCATATAAGACCTTAAATACTCCTGCATTGTAAGTGATCTAATCTTAAGTACCGTCACACCTGAGCCGACTTATCTCCTGGACTTTGTTTTCGCCTGACGCAAGCCAGTTGATACTCTATCCTGTTGCAGTACTTGTCCTTGTTCAGGCCATGAAGGCGTATGGGGAAGCTGAAATAACAGTTCCACTTATCCTTAACTTAGGTACTAGATTTATGATTTTTTGTAAATGTAAAATACAATATATTATGATTTCCATTCAGAGCAACGAAAATTTATAACCAATATAAATTTCTACAAAGCCAAAACTACTGAATGTTAAGCCATTTTTAATATTTTATATATATTTTAATATAACTGTAAATATTATGGGATACCATACTACGTAAACTACACTGCATTTACGTTAAGTTTCTGTAAGACGATCTGATGATGATCAAAACATGCCGAAACATGTAGTAATTAAAATAAAGAAAACTAATAATTAAATATATTATTGCTGTGTTTGACGGCAAATATAAACACTTTGTTTACCTTGTAGATTTATGAATGTTGACCTTCACGCCCTGACCGCTTTACTCCAGGGGACAGGGTCCCTGATACCCACTAAATAGAGGACTGGGTGGACTACAGCAACATTCTGAATGCTTTGGAGGAGAGATATAATTATTATCCCTGCTGTAAATCCAACCACTTTTCCTCGGATGTCCATGCCATAGCCTAGTGACAAGAGAGAACACACCTTTCCGGCTTCCGTGTCTTGATCGATTCTGAGCACCATACCCCAGAGGATGACCGCACCTCAATGTCCGTCGGCGACCCGCAGGGCTCACACATTTCAATGTCAAAGAAACAAACTGAAAACACAGCACCAGACACAAGGACTCTCAAACGATACCATACGAACTGAATAATCGATCTCTCGCTGCAAAATGAAATTACCTTACATTAACCAGCATGTCAGCAAACAGCTGACAGCCGTGGCTGTGCCCATGCGTTTCGTACTTTCGTCAAGAAACAGGCGTCTTTCTGGGGCCTGACGCTTTTCGTCAGTGGGTTCCACTTGGGTCACACTGGACAAATGAATAAGAGGCCAGTATCTTCATGAGCTCTCGGTAAGCAGTTCTTTGTCCTGTATCAGCTAGCTCAACAAGGATCGCACATTCAATTATTGAGTCCCTCAAAGACTAACGACTAAATGACTAACTAGAAGCAATGATTTATTACTCATAACTTTATTAAATAACCCACAGAAGGCTGCACATAAATTGAATCAAATAATACAGAATATGTTTTAACTATATCTGCACAGAAAACAAAATCGATGGCATTTAAAGGGCGAGATCCAGAGAGAACTAAATTTGTAATGGATAATAAAATTATGGAACAGGTAAATTTGTTTAACTGTTTAGGAAATATATCTTATGAGGGAGAATTGGATATTGATAACAAATTAAATAACTTTTTGAAAATTACAGGTATTTTAAATAATATGTTTAGACCACAAAAAAAACCTTAAGAAAACAAAAATAAAACTATACAATACACTATCCCTCTCAGTCTTGTTATATGGCAGCGAAACTTGGACTATCAAAGCAGGTGACGCCAGAAGAATAACAGCAGCAGAGATGAAATACATGAGAAGAACAGCAGGATACACTTGGACAGTTTACAAAACAAATGCACAAATTGCAAAGGAGTTAAAAATAACATCAGTTTTGGACAAATTACTGGAATACAAGAGAAGTTGGATACAACATGTAAATAGAATGCCTCGAAATAGATTACCCAGTTTAATGAAATACTACTCCCCAACTGGCAGAAGGAATCATGGTAGACCTTTGAAGAGACTTCTGGATACGTGAGAAAGGAACTGGTCAAAAAGTGGCCCTGTTCCATGAAAGATATATGGTGATGATGACGATGATGATGATGATGGACTTAATTAAACGCTACTTAATCTATATGACTACAACCTTTCAAATTTTATGAAATTATACGACAGCAG
>Ga0123355_10015678_pt1 | contig 11915 bp, 8 predicted proteins | sample TergutEmb28metaG_3_FD_89872 | JGI IMG/M metagenome (GOLD analysis project Ga0123355, IMG submission 89872) | Embiratermes neotenicus P1 segment gut microbial communities from Petit-Saut dam, French Guiana - Emb289 P1 | ecosystem: Host-associated > Arthropoda: Insects > Digestive system > Gut ... | reverse complement strand
TGCCTTGGCACTGCATAAAAAATTTCGATATTCCTATAAAATAGTCACGACAAGTGGCGAAAGATTGAGCCCCGGCGGCGCAATCACAGGTGGTAGCATTGCTCGCCAAAGCGCGGGGATTATAGGTCGCGCTCGCCAGCTTGAAGAGCTTAAAATAGAAGTGGCCGACCTTACTCGCGATGCGGAAATTCTCACTAACCGCGAAAAAACTTTGCGGGAAAAGCGTGAGGTAATGCGCGGCATCTTAAACAGTACACGCGAAGAAACAGATGACCACAGACTGAATGAAAAAAGCCTGCAAAGCAAACTTACCGCCGCAGACGAATCTTTGAAGAAAATTTCTCAAGTGCTTGCGCAGTGCAATGAAGAAAACGATGCAATAATGGCTCGACTTGTGGAAACAAACGGCGCGGTACGCACCGCAAAAGCTCATCTTTCTGAACAGGAAGAAGCTTTTGAAAACGCTCGCCTCGTCTTGGAAAATTATCGGCGTGAAATAGAGCAAAACCGCGCAGATTTTTCTGAGGAAGCAGATAATGTTACAGATTTACGTGTAGAAATCGCCCATAAAACAGACACAATAGCCCACGCCAAAGAAAACATTGCCCGTATTCAAAAAGAAATTGCAACTATAGCAGAAGAAAAAAAATTGCTTCTGGCGGAAATTGCGGCAAATGAATCGGCAACAGCCCAAGTTAACATCGACCTTGCGGCAAAGTCCGAAGAGCTTGCAAAAATTCAAGCTATTCTTGATGACTCTCGTGCGCAGCAGGAAAAAAGCGAGACCGACAAAGCCGCGCTGGATGCCGCTATTCATGCCGCCGAAGTTGCCGAACGCGCCCAAACCGATGCGGCAAGTTTAATGGAACGCGAAATAGCTCGCTTGGAATCCCGCAAAGAGCATCTTGAAGCCACAAGCCATCGCTTGCACAATGAAATATGGGAAGAGTACGAGCTTACGCCGCAAAACGCCTTGCAATTTAAGCGTGATGATTTGAACGAGGTTGCTCTTCGCAAAAATGGCCTTCGGTTAAAATCTGAGCTTGCGAAAATGACTGATGTAAATGTGGGTGCGATTGAAGCATTTAAACAATTAAAAACGCGCCACGGTTTTCTTACCACCCAGCGCGATGATATTCTTGGCGCGGAAGCCGCACTTGATGAGCTTATTGCCGATTTAACATCCCAAATGGAAAAGCAATTTGCCGAAAAATTCTCGGAAATTGCTACGCATTTCCAAGATGTTTTTCGGGAAATGTTTGACGGTGGTAAGGCGAGTTTGCGCATTTTGGATACGGAGAATGTTTTGGAGTCTGGCATAGAAATTATTGCACAACCACCGGGCAAGGCTTTGCAAAATTTGATGTTGCTGTCGGGCGGTGAGCGTGCGCTTACTGCTATCGCGCTTTTGTTTGCCATTTTACGAATGAAACCGTCGCCATTTTGTGTTTTGGATGAGATTGAATCTGCACTTGACGACGCAAATGTAAACCGCTTCGGAAATTTCCTAAAGCAGTATGCCGTGGGTACGCAGTTTATTATTATCACCCACCGCAAAGGCACTATGGAAGCCGCTGATAATCTTTATGGGATTACCATGGAAGAGCAGGGGATTTCTAAAGTGGTTAGTGTGCGTTTTGTGGAGTAACCGATGTTGCAGCACATGGTATGGAGTTTGTAGTTGAACGAATACAGTAATCTTCTGCTTATCAATCTAGCCGTTAAAAACGTCGCATTTTGCGACGTTTTTATTTTTTCATTTTGATAAAAACCTAATCAGATGCGATAAAATTACTTTGTTGCCTTTGGGTAAAAGATAATGTAATATTATAGAAATGAAATTACCTTACGAGGATATGGGAGGTTTTTAGAATGAAAAAGTATTTACAATTCACGCTAGTAATGCTGGCAGTGGCTGTTATCGGGTTTGTGCTTGTGTCTGCCGTTCCGCACGCTTTGTCGGAAACCCCAGAGGGAAACTTGGAAGAAACTGCGTGTGAGGCAGGCTATGACAAACTCGCCGAAAGTTATAAGCCCATTGAGGCTTGCGAACCTCTTGAAATTTACGAACCAGAGCGAATAAGAATCGGCATTACAGCCGCCCATTTTGACAATGTGGGACAAATACTACGGCACTTTGGCGATGGTGCAGAGATAAGCGTATTAACAAGAAGCGATATGACGGATATTGAGCGTTTGTCTGAATTTTACGCAATTTTTATTAATTGCGGTAGCCACAACGCCTTTAACTCGCGTGTGCTTAATACTTTTGTAAGCCAAGGCGGTATTGTGTATGCGTCTGACCATGCAGGTTGCACGATTACAACGGCATTCCCCAATAAGTTTGAATATCGCACTGCGTCTTCGCAAGTTGTGCGTGATGCCGAGGTGGTTCACACCACATTAGCTTCTCATATGAGAACAGACACCTTGGATATAAATTTTGACTTGGGCGGCTGGTACTCAATAACCGAACTTAGCGACTGCGCAATAGTATATATTCAAGGCGAATTAGCTGATGGTGCAATGACACCTCTTGCTATTTCCTTTGCATATGGCGAAGGGCAAGTTTTTTTCACTTCTTTTCACAACAGTGCGCAAGCAAACTTTCACATGATTAATTTTATTGAGTACCTTGTTTTCAGAATAAAAAATGTTGAGGCCGACAGAACTTTGCAACAGGCGGCAGAAGATGAGGGCTTTATTTACAGAGGAGCTGTTTTTGGTGGGGCGGGAAGCGTCGCTATGGCCATGTCGCCTCCGACACCCAATATGGTAGATACATCACCCGAGTCGTGGTTTAGCATGGAAAGTGGCAGTGCCGACTGGGATGATATGTTCTTCCCCATAGAAAATTGGGATGAAGCTACCGCGCAATCAGTATCCCCTCCCTCTGCTTCCCCTTCTACGCCCGCCGCACCTCCTGCTTTGTGGGCAGATTATTTCAGATATAATTTCCATGGACAGGGTTTCATGTTATTGTTTGGCGCAGACAACACATTTTATTATGTAACGCTTATTGACCCGAATGGCAATCGCTTTACACTAAATTATGACGGCACGGTAGATGCAGATGTTTCCTCTGATGTGGCACAGCCCGTTATTACCTTGGAATATGCAAATGGCTATAGAGTGCGCGTAATGGACATAACACCTGGCGAATGGCGTTTTTCTGCCGCACCCAGTAATGATAGCGATATTATGATTGGTATAGCTGTAATGGAGTAAAGTACTGGAATAAAATTTATGATAAGGCAACCTCGTCTAGTTGAGGTTGCCTTATCATTCAAAGTCGGTTGATTAAATGCATGAAGTTGTTTCAGTAAGCAATCTTGGAAAATCGTACTCAAACAATGTAATTTTCCACAGCGTAAATATGACTGTAAAACAAAATGAGCCAATCGTAATTATGGGTGAAAACGGTTGCGGCAAAAGCACCCTGCTAAAAATTTTAGCAGGGGTTTTGTCTTGTTCTGAGGGCGAAATAAAATATCACCCAAGTACAAAAATCTCATTTGTACCAGACAGTTTTCCAAAACTGCCGTTCAGCGTAGAAAATTACCTTATGCACATGGGTAAAATTCAAGGGATGTCGGCAAGTTATATCAATGATTATATGGATGAATACTTCAAACATTTAAATATGCCGCAAGAGTTCAAAAAAACAAAAATCAGCAAATGCTCAAAAGGAACGATTCAAAAAGTCAACATCATGCAATCTTTAATCGTTAAACCAAATCTGCTTATACTGGATGAGCCTTTTGCAGGGCTAGACGAAGCTTCCGAGGCAAAATTTTTAGAGCTACTTCACAAGCTAAAAAACGACGGCATAGCGATTGTACTGGCCTGTCACGAAAAGGAATTGGCACAAAAAATTGCGAACAGCATATATATTTTCACCGAAAAAGAATGCCGCAAAGAGTCTAAGGAGACACAGAATGAGCAAGCCGCTAATTTGTTATAACCTAAGCTACTACTCCAAAACTTTAAAATTTATCGCACCCTGCTTGGTTTTCATTGTTTGGCATTTCATGATATATTCACAAACCCCTATCCCTATTTGGGGTCAATATCACCTTACGGCACTTACCATGTTTGTACTTTCAAATTGGATAGGCACCAGCCTCATAAACTGTGAAAACAGAATACAACAATATATAACAAGGCTTCATTCCAAAAATGAAACAACTTACCACCTTTCAAAAATAATCGCTGTACTGCTTCTCATGATACCGTTTTACGCAATCATGATTTTTCACCCGATTGTATTCGGCTTTTTTGTGAGAAGCCTCTCGTTTACGGAAGTATTAGCCGTGATAACAATCCATTTTTTATTTAGTCTAATGGGTGTTTCTGTAAGCGTTTTTTTCAATGCGGATTTTCACAATAAAAAAAGCATACTGCCCTTACAAGTGCTGGTTATGCTTATTATGGTTGTTCCGCTCGCCATGATTTTTGAAGATAATGTGTTTATAAGGTATGCGGTAAAGCTTTTGCCACCATTAAATTTTTTTGGCGAAAGATTGCATGAGTTAGATAGCGGCGTATTCGTGATGAATGGCAACTTCTTTGTGTTTGTGCTGTATTCTCTTGGATATTCTACTGCATTGATTACGATTTATGTTTTGCTTATAAAAAAGATTAACAATCATTAAACAGTTGCTTTTTTCTTGCTTATTCGGTAAAAGTAGTGTTAAATGGGTATCTAAAGAGTTCTACCTTTAAATTCTCCATACGGGGAAAGGGAAGATTTTATGGATTTATTAGCAAGAGAGCAACAAGTTTATGACGATGCCGTTTCCACCTTGCTTGCGCAGGAAGAAGGCTCGCTTATCGAAGTTTCTCATTATGGCAAGCTTATTGAAGAATATGGTAAGCTTTTGAAGCAGTTCAAGCAGTACAGGTATATGACAGGGGCGGCAGGGCGCACCTCAAATTACATGGATACTGAAAAGCATGAAATGCTATCAAAAGTACATTATGACGTGCTTACAGGAATTTACAACAAGCGTTATTTGCATGATAACATAGACCGTGTTTTAAGCTCTATGGGGCGACAGGGCGACTTGCTTAGTATTATTCAAATTGATATAGACTTCTTTAAGCAATACAACGATATGTATGGCCACTCCGCAGGGGACGAATGTCTGCGTCTTGTGGCAGAAACTTTAAAATCTTGCCTGTTTCGCGGGCAAGATTTTGTGGCGCGTTACGGTGGCGAAGAGTTTATGGCGATTTTGCCACACACCCCCGAAGATGGCGCACGATTGGTGGCCGACCGTATGTTGGAAGAAGTACGCCGTCTAAAAATCCCCCATGGGGGTAGTGCCATTGCAGGCTGTGTAACAGTTTCTATTGGCCTTGTTACAGGTGAAAGAAATGCAGGCGGCTGGGCTCCACACGATTTTTTCCGCCGCGTGGAAGAAGCAATTTTTCAAGCAAAGAATCGCGGAAGAAACCAGTACGCCTACCTTGGGCTTACAGTCTAAAGAAGAAAGAGTAATGACACTGCAAAAATTATGGGGTCAGCGGAAACACAAGCGGCAATGTTAGTAATATTACAATGCCCACAAGAATTTGCAGAGGAATACCAACCTTCATATAGTCCAAAAATCTGTATTTGCCTGCCACCATAACCATAGCATTAGGTGGGGTAGAAACAGGAGTGGCGAAAGACATGCTTGAAGCATACGTCACCGCCATTACATATGTTACAGGGTTTACACCAAGTTCTGCGGCCGCTAAAATCGCCACGGGCAAAAATAAAACAGCCGTGGCAGTGTTGCTTATAAACACGCCGAAAAGCGAGGTTACTACATACAGCCCCGCCATTACCACCATAGGCCCTGCGCCGCCCAATGCCGCCGTAATTCCATCGGCGATAAAAGCCACGCCCCCCGAGTTTTGTAGTGCCGTCGCCATAGGCAACATACAGGCAATAAGCACGACTATTTGCCAATTTATGGCGCGATAAGCCTGCTCTGTACTGCGCACACTGCGGGTAAGCACCATAGCAAGCCCCGCCAAAAGCACCGTCATTACGGCAGGAATCAACTCAACCACCAGCATCACAATCATGGCAAGCAAAACGCTCCCTGCTAAAATGGCCTGCAAGGGGCTAAACGGCATTTCGGGAGCGGTTGCCTTGTGGGAAATTACTACGATGTCGCTTCTTTCCTTGGCCAAAATATCTATATACTTCCACTTGCCATACACGAGTAGCGCATCGCCGTAGTTAAGGTCGTCTTGGGCAGATGGCAATCGCGCTATTTGGTTGCGGCATTTTACTGCCAAAACCGATACCCCATACTTGTCTCGGAAGTTTATATCCGCCAGCGACTGGTTAACCAGCCCCGATTGCGGGGTCAAAATCACCTCGGCAATGTTCGCTTCTTGAATGTAAAGCCCCTCTATGGCATCTCGCGACATTGTTTCAAGCGTTGTTCCTTCCAGCAGGCTCTGCAAAGAAGTTGGCGAGCCGTACAGCAGTAAAATATCATCTGCTTCCACCATGTACGTAGGAACAGCCAGCTCTTGCGAGTACCCTCCCCCTGCCACAAAGGGAAATTTCCCTGTGGCTTTTTTGCGTACTTTCAAAACCGAAAGATTGTACTGCCTCGGCCATTTCAGTTCTTTGAGGGTTTTGCCTACTATTTCGTGGTCGGCAGGCACTTGTATATAGTGAAGGTTTTCGTCAACTTTGTACTGCCGCAAAAGTTCCGAAACATTCAACGTATCGGCGACCTTCGATTTTTCCTCATACGGTTTATCCAGAAGCCGCCGCCCGACAAACCACATATACGCCGTACCAACCACCAAAATGATAAGCCCGATAGGTGTAAAATCAAAAAACGACAGCCCAGGCAAATCAGCGTTTATAAGGGCATCACGGGCAAGAAGGTTGGGCGCAGTACCAATTAAGGTAAGCGCGCCCCCCATGCTTGCACCAAAGGCAAGCGGCATTAAAAGCTTGCCTGGGTGAATATTCATACGAATGCTTAAGCTAACAACGATGGGCATTAAAATAGCGACAGTACCTGTGTTGCTGATAAAACTACCAATCACCGACACCAGAAGCATTACAAAAATCAGCATCCGCAATTCGCTTTTGCCTGTAAGCTTAATAAGCAAATTGCCTGCTTTGCCAGCAAGCCCTGTTTGTGAAATCCCCTCCCCTACTATGAACAATACGGCAAGCATAATCACAACGGTACTTGAAAAACCCGCCAATGCCTCATTTACGTCAATCACACCCGACAAAAACAACGCCAGCAACGAACACAGTGCCACCAAGTCTGACCGAAACTTAGGTATGGCAAAGCACACCGTAGTGGCAATTAGAATCATAAATACAACTTGCATATCGCTAAACATTTTTCACCTCTAAATTAAAACCTTGGGCTTCGCCCACAAACTTTTGAAAAAGTTTGAACAAAACTTTGATATAAAAATCGCGCATTCGCACGATTTTTAGTTTTCAACGATAAAGTTTTTGTCCCGCTTTCCTAAAAAAGCGGGGGGCGAAGCCTTACGGTTTTATGTTCATGCGTTTGTCGTGTTAATATTCCAATTTTTCCTGCAAATATGCCAGCAAGTTTGCAATGGGTACGCGCTCTTGCTCCATGGAATCGCGGTGACGTACTGTTACGGAGTTATCTTCTTCCGTTTGAAAATCCACGGTAATGCAGAAGGGTGTGCCGATTTCATCTTGTCGGCGATAACGTTTTCCAATAGAGCCTGTGTCGTCGAAATCGCAAGTGAAATGCCTGGAGAGGTCTGCGTAAATTTTTTCGCAGGCGGGTGAGAGTTTTTTTGACAGGGGCAACACCGCCGCCTTCACAGGGGCAAGGGCATGATGAAAACGCAGAACTATGCGAGTGTCGGGCTTTTCGGGCGTGCCAAGTTCTTCTTCATCATAGGCTTCGCAGAGGAAGGCTAGTGTCATTCTTGTAAGCCCCAGCGATGGCTCTATGCAGTATGGTACATATCGCTTTGTATTGTCGTTTGTATCAATGTAGTTCATATCTTCGCCGCTGTGTTCCATGTGTTGCTTTAGGTCGTAGTCGGTGCGGTTTGCAATGCCCCACAGCTCGCCCCAACCAAATGGGAACATGTACTCTATGTCTGTGGTGGCCTTGGAGTAGAACGAGAGTTCCTCTGCGCCATGGTCGCGAATACGCAAGGCTTCGGCGGGCATCTTTAAGTCATACAGCCAGTCTATGCAGAATTTGCGCCAGTAAGTAAACCACTCGTCGTCTGTGCCTGGTTCGCAGAAAAATTCTAGCTCCATTTGTTCAAATTCCAATGTGCGGAAGGTAAACCGCCCAGGGGTGATTTCATTGCGGAAGGAATGCCCCACCTGTCCTATTCCGAAGGGAATTTTTTTACGAGTGGTGCGCTGTACATTTTTGAAGTTAACAAAAATGCCCTGCGCTGTTTCTGGGCGCATAAAGACTTCGGTTTGTTTATCCTCGGTAGTGCCTACGAAGGTTTTAAACATTAGGTTAAACTGCCTAATATCTGTGAAATCATGCTTGCCGCATTTTGGGCAGTTTATTTTTTCTTCGTCTATGAAGGTTTTCATTTTTTCATGCGGCCAGCCGTCGGGGGTGTCGTCTTTGCCTTGCTCCGCTAGATAATCTTCTATGAGCTTGTCTGCACGGAAGCGTTCTTTACAGGCGCGGCAGTCCATCAACGGGTCGTTAAACCCGCCTACATGGCCAGATGCCACCCATACCGCAGGGTTCATCAGTAAAGCACAATCTACCCCCACATTGTACGGGCTTTCTTGAATAAATTTTTTCCACCATGCTTTTTTTACATTGTTTTTAAGCTCTACTCCCAAGGGGCCGTAGTCCCATGTGTTTGCCAGCCCGCCGTATATTTCTGACCCAGGGAAAACAAACCCGCGCCCTTTTGCAAACGCTACGATTTTTTCTAAAGTTTTCTCCATTTTCAACTTTTCTCCTTTCAGAGCTTCGGAAGGTTTTATTTTTTTCCCTTCAAAGCGTTGGAAGATTTCATTTTTCTCTTCCTATGATATGATTGTAATATATTACAAGAAATGCCTTGCGTGCGTCAAATTTAAAAACGTCGCATTTTGCGACGTTTTACAAATGAACGGAACGCGCCTTGCACGTTTTGTTACCAATAGCCGAAATTGCGGGGCAATTTCATAGAATTTATACAAGGATGTGACTTTGTGAAAAAATTTTTATTTGTTTTTTTATTTATTTTAGCAGGGTGCGCCGCACAGCCCGAAGAAAATGATTGCGACGAGTTTACTATGGAGGTTTATGTATTTGGAATACGCAGTGCTGACTCAATTTTAATTACGACGGAAAACTATGTAGTGCTGATTGACACAGGCGAACGTCAACATGGTCGCACAATTGCCGACCAATTATTTTATCGCGAAATTTTTCACATAGATTATCTTATAATTACGCATTTTGACCGAGACCATGTTGGCGGGGCGTATGATATTATACGGTTTCTGGATGTGAGAAATATTATCATGCCAAATTATCACAGGGTATCCAATTCGGCCAACAGGTTTAGGCAAGCCAAGCAACGTTTGGGGATGGAAGCATATGTGCTTACGGAAGAAATTACTCTCTCGCTTGATGATGCAGTGTTTACGATAACGCCGTCAAACTTGGAATTTGTTACTTTTGGCAATGAAGAAGACGATGAGCAGGCAGGCGCAGATTTGCCGCGCGAAAATGATTTTTCAATTATGGTGAGCGTTACCCATGACGAAAATGCATTTTTATTCGCGGGGGATGCTATGGCCGGGCGGCTTGGTGAATTTTTGGAGCAAGAGAATATTCGCCATTACGATTTTCTAAAACTACCGCATCATGGACGACACAATAGGCGCACTGTGGAGTTTTTAAATGCAGTAAACCCACAATACGCTGTATCAACTTGTTGTGAAGAACGCCCGATAGACCCGCGTGTCGTTGCAGAGTTAGAGCGTTTAGGCACGGAAGTTTTTTTGACGATTAACGGCGGGGTTTTAATACGTAGCAACGGGCATAGCATAGAAGTTACTCAAAGAACCCCCACCGCTTCTTGAATCGCAACCAGTTAATATATGGTGACTATATTCCAATAACCATGTTATAGTCGAGCGAAATATTTATAAATTTCTCCTCAGAAAATCAAGCGCGAGAATACCCGTGCGTGTACGGACTTCGTTGCGTGTGCCAACTACATTGTGTTTTGAAACAAAAGTACCGCGCCCCACGATATGCAGACCAATATAGACCAAGCCCACGGGCTTCTCTGGAGTGCCGCCGCCAGGGCCTGCTATGCCCGTAGTGGAAAGACCAACGGCTGCATTTGCGGCGCGTGCCGCGCCTTCGGCCATGGCGGCGGCTGTTTCTTCGCTTACCGCGCCGTGTTTTTCTATTATTTCTGCGGGGACAGCCAGCCGTGCAATTTTTGCCTCATTGGAATAGGTAATAAAGCCTTCACGAAATATATCGGAGCAACCAGAGACCGCCACAATGTTTGCGCAAATTAGCCCTCCCGTGCAGGATTCTGCTACGGCGAGGGTTTTGTTTTGTGCGGCAAGTTTTGTAAGAACCACTTCGGCAAAACTAGGGTCGCTATCGTCGGCATAAATATACTCACCCAAGCGGCTGTAAATTTCCTCGGTAATGGGGGTAATCAGCGTGGCGGCGGCGGCTTCATCAAGTGCAGATGCAGTAATCCGAATATGAACCTCGCCAAGTTTTGCATACGGCGCGATTGTGGGGTTTGTTTGCGCGTTTATTAAATCGCTAAGGGTAGTTTCAGCGGCAGTTTCGCCTATGCCAACAAGTTTTAAAGTGCGTGATACAAACACGCCGTTGCTCTTTTCACGTAAAAATGCCGCCACATAGTTTAAAAACATCGGTTGCATTTCGTGGGGCGGGCCAGGTAGCATTATGAGGATTTTGTCGATGTTGGACGCTTGCGGCTGCTTTGATTGTGGAGATGTTTGAAGAGATTGATGCACCTCATTAGAGACCATGCAAATACCAGGGGCGCAACCGTGGTCATTCGGGAAAACTCTCGCATTGACGGGAACTAGAGCATTGCGCTCTACGTTTTGCGGCAATTCTCGTCCCGCAAAGCGTGCGCGAATACACGCTAGAGATTCTTCGTGAATTTCCAGCTCTACGCCAAAAAATTCCGCCGCAACGGTTTTTGTAATGTCATCTTGGGTAGGGCCTAAGCCCCCCGTGGTTATCACAATGTCGGCGTTTTCAAAGGCGTGGGCAAGGGCGGTCGCAAGCCGCTCGTGGTTATCCCCCACCGAAGTATGCCTAAAAACCGAGACCCCAAGGGCGGCAAGCTCTTGCGATAAAAACGCCGCATTATGGTTAACGATATTACCCAAAAGAATTTCCGTACCAACGGTTAAAATTTCTGCTGTCATAAAAATCACCTCGCATATATTTTACCATATTTTGATTAATTGCACGTCAATCTTTGAAATAACGAACCAAAACATTACAAATTTTTGATTAGATACCCGTCAAAATAATAAAATAAATTTGTCGCAAAATGCGACGTTTTTATTCTGCGATATTTTTTGCATGAAGAGAGATTTCTGATAGGAAAAGAAGCAACTTGCAGGAAAAATTGTTCTGCCGAACATCAACAAACAAATGTTTGACAAACGCAGATTTTTCCTGTACACTCTTCTTATGGATATGTTAAAAAAACTTGAAATACTAGCCGATGCGGCAAAATACGATGTCGCTTGCACCTCAAGCGGCAGTAATCGCGATGCCAAGCGTGGCGCAACGGGGCATAATGTTGCCTGTGGAATCTGCCACAGCTTTACAGCAGATGGGCGATGCATTTCCTTGTTGAAAATTCTACTTACAAACAAATGGATCTACGATTGCCAGTACTGC
>Ga0123355_10015676_pt1 | contig 11916 bp, 8 predicted proteins | sample TergutEmb28metaG_3_FD_89872 | JGI IMG/M metagenome (GOLD analysis project Ga0123355, IMG submission 89872) | Embiratermes neotenicus P1 segment gut microbial communities from Petit-Saut dam, French Guiana - Emb289 P1 | ecosystem: Host-associated > Arthropoda: Insects > Digestive system > Gut ... | reverse complement strand
TTACAGAACTACGGTACCAGTTACAGAACTACGGTACCAGTTACAGAACTACGGTACCAGTTACAGAACTACGGTACCAGTTACAGAACTACGGTACCAGTTACAAAACTACGGTACCAGTTACAGAACTACGGTACATAGGTACCAGTTACAGAACTACGGTACATACGTTACCAGTTACAGAACTACGGTACATACGGTACCAGTTACAGAACTACGGTACATACGGTACCAGTTACAGAACTACGGTACATACGGTACCAGTTACAGAACTACTGTACCAGTTTCAAAACTACGGTACATACGGTACCAGTTACTGAACTACGGTACCAGTTACAAAACTACGGTACATACGGTACCAGTTACAGAACTATGGTACCAGTTATAAAACTACGGTACATACGGTACCAGTTACAGTACTACTGTACCAGTTACAAAACTACGGTACATACGGTACCAGTTACAGAACTACTGTACCAATTACAAAACTACGGCACCTACGGTACCAGTTACTGAACTCGTAAGAAGCAAACCTGTGCAGCGGTAATATCCTAATTGTCGCCCTTCTTAATGCAGTACATACTGCAGTACATTCTGCAGTATGTACTGCAGTATGTACTGCAGTATATACTGCAAAGCCGACTGTAAACAAACTTATATTATTTCTGTAAAGAACTTAAAATATACCGAGTTATCTTTAATTCCAACTTTCACCTACATTCTGTTATAAAGAATTGTGTAAATTAAAATACGTAATGTGGTTAAATATATGTACATGGCTGCCCTTAAAACCCACTCCAGTGTGCATTTTGAAGACAAAGAAAAGCTCTGTTAATTTTCTCACTTTATTTTATTCAAACGCATATTTTAGAGTTCTGCTGATGTCGAATTAAACAGTTCACTCGGAGTGACAGCCTAATCCGAGTTGGTTCAGTTCGCAAAGCTTGAATTTGATTAAATTTTTAAATATATCGTGGGGTCCTGGTGGTAACGCCTTCCCTTTAAATCAAAATTTGATGGCTTCATCACAGAAATCAAGAGCTGAAATTAACTTGCGGCAGATATAATATGTCCACGTTTCTCTGTGTTGTTTTCTGTGACTACAGGACTTACGATAAGCCGATCTGTGCCAAATGTGGCCTATCAAATATTTAAACAGCCGATATTTTCACAATAAAGTTTGAACCGGTATCGGTCAGAGGGCTGATTCCTGCAATATATTGCTTTAGTGACTAGTGTCTACTTAGGAGCTCAGTAGACCAGGACGTCGCAACACAGTTTGTGGTGCGGTGTGCCGTCCGTTGGGATCCTGAGGGAAAGCGGGCGATACTTACCGCTCGTCTCTAGCACCTACTAACGTTAAGGACGTGTGGTGAATCAATTATTTCCCAACAGGGCGTCACAGCAAATTGAATAGAAACGAAAAGAGAAAATTAAAGAAAAGAACAAATTATAGTGGAATTAAAAGTCAGGACGAAGTGAAAGGAAAAATAAATGAAGAAAAGTTAGAATAAAACTAAAAGAAGGAAACTATGAAAAAGAAGAATTTCTGACAGACGTCACAAACATAAACATAAACACCAAGCTCTTAACACAACTCATTTATGACTTCACAGCTGTTAACTATTTACTTTCACTGTGGGTTCCAGTTTTTCCAAAATATAAATTTAAAATGATTATAACTCATAGTCCACCTCGCGAACGATGTTTAATATAAGACAGTGTCTTATACGTACAGCAAAATCTGCACACAGCACTTCGTTGAGGTTTTCTCTGCAATACAACAAAGGCGCTGCGACCTAACAGTGTCTTTTCTCCTCTTGCTATAAAATTGTTAATAAGGTGTTTAACTGTAATGCTATATCAAAAGCAATGCCCATTTTGGTTTTTCTCCGAGCGATGGATTTCGCCCAGTCTGAACACATATATTTGTCATTGGGCATCCAATTTACAAATTGGATCTTTCATTGTGTTACTAATTGTAACTAAGGCAAGAAATTAAAACGCGCGATTTTGTGGAATGATGATTATGGCAGGTTTATGAAAATCGGTCAAGTGACTGAAAATATAAAAGAAGGTGGGGAGGAAAAACAGTTCACTGGTGGGGGAGTAAAATTCCTGTGGTGATTAAAATAAGTTTGGTTAGGAAATATATCTGTAGTTTTCCCTGAACCGTGACGCTGTTCGCTGGAGCCATTTGCCCGTGACTGCTGTTTCTAGGTTCCTGCAGTGAAATGCTGTCGTGCCATTTCACAAAAAAACTAGAAGCATGACCGGGAAATTTTCTCAGGAGCGTTTGCTCTTCCCGGAATGGCATCAGACCATGACACAGCCATATATAACTATAGTTTTAATGCCCATGAAGTTCACAACCACTGTTGCATTTAAATCTCTGCACTGTTGAAACTTGTGATACTCATGTTAACATTAAGGTACGGGAAGCCCTGTCAGTGCCTTTGTAGCAACAAGATTATTCTGTCACATACTGTCAACAACTTTCCCTTCGTAATTATCTCTCCATTTTCTTGGGCTCTCTGTAAACTCCTGACTGAAACAGTGGCTTTCTATAAACCAATAATTAATCACGACGAGACATGAACTAGCAACGGGTAGTTAACTCTTGTGTCTTATAGTAGATGGGGATAATCCCCGCTTTAAAAATACTCTATTGTGCAGATAATTACAATATCCATCATATACACATAAAACGACTAAAAATTATATATAACAAAACATTATTGCGTGTTTCAGCATCGAGGCACCTTCTTCGATAAATCCAAAGTAAGGTTTGCAAATACCGAAAAAACGTTATTGGTATTACAATAACAAAATTTCAAGAATGTTTTAATTATAGAATTACGAAACTGTTGACTTAGGATTCGAGGTAGGATGAAGATGTAAACCAGAGTCCAATGTTTTACAGCTGACTGACAGCTAAGCACACAAACGTCTCGATACTTCACGCACGATCCAGCTGGATCTAGTTCTGTTAAAACCTATAAATATACAAGGTGGTTCAAATATGACCGGGACTGTTTGTGTGTAAATCTGGCGACATCAGTCCCGGTCATATTTGAACCACCTTGTATAAACAGTTTTGGAAATAAATAAACCGGTATGAATCTGGAATTTGACCGGGAATATGTTAAAAAAATTAAATATATTGTAGAATACATGACATGTGATCTGTGTCTCCTTGTATTTTGAATTTGTTCTCAAATTCCTGACGCACGCCTTCTTATTTATTCCCAAACTGGTTCATATGTTTATATATTTACAGAATTAGGTTCTTTTCGATCACACATTAAATAGTCGGGTGTTTGCATGCATGCTTGGCCTTCAATTATACAAATCATTGGACTTTGACTTACTTGTCCTCTAACGTCAATTCTGCAGTCAACAATCCTGCAACTTTATAATTCCAAAACTTTAATATTGTTTTAATATAATGTCAAGTTGTTTTGCTGCTGCTAGCAAAATTGTGTATTTTGTAGAACCTGAAGACGGCTCCTCGTAGAAGTTTACGTTGTGTGTGACTTATAGCCGTTTTGTATGCATTTGTTGGTTAATGTAATTATTTGTAGGAATAATGCATGGAGTGTATATAACGTCAAATAATCTATTTTGTTTTGGAGAAAACAAGAAAATCCCGGTGAGCTCGCGGTCTAAGGAATGGGTGTACAGCCATTTGATCCCTGGCATTGTGGTTTCGAATCCTACTGGGGTTATGGATTTGTGCTTTGCCAGGGAAATATCTTTGCGATGTGCCGATCCCTCGTCCAGATGAATCTAGAGGAGTGTCACTGAGTGTGATCAAGCGCAAAAATAACACTCTACCCCTACCACGAGCAAGTAAAAACAGGCCAAGACTAAGAAAGAGAGAAATAAATAAAGAATTCAAGTCCACCAACCCTTTCAATTATAATGTTAAAAAACAGTACCCCCTTTCTTCGAATTTAAAAAAAAAAAAAAAACTTAATTTTGCCCACAGTGAATTTCGTTTCCCTATAAGATTCTCATAACACCTTTCTATTTACACGAATGGACTGGACTTTTTGACCGATAAGATGGAACCGATGAATTGTTCTGAAAGGTCGGTACGGAGTTACCTCTCTAAACTGCGTGATAGCCCAGAAGGGAGCAGATCTCACGAACAGATTTGCGTTTGCAATAAACATGAAATGCACTTTCTGTAAGGTAGGAACTCGGTTTTTGAATGTCTGTAATAAAAAAAAACTTGCTTTATGAGATTCTTGTGCTGCTTGTGGAAATAAAGTTTGTGTTAAATCAAAAGAGAAACTGTCTCTAGAAGCATTATGCAAGTACTTGAAGAAGCGGGTAATTAATTGAAATTTTCTCGGGGTCGGTTGGATGAACGGCGAGTAAACCAATGTTTGGAGAACCATCTCCGTTTCCATGATGAAGTGAACAGAGATGGTACTCGTTACATTGGTTTGCACGCCGTTCAACCGCCTAGCGCGGCTATTGGCTCGAGAAAGTTTTATTGAATTCAGTCGCCGTGAAAACTTGAGTTTATATACCGGGCTGGCAATTGCGGCATTCAGAAAAAAAAAATCTGTAAAAGGTACTGCAAATGTTCGAGAGACACTTCTCTGGAAAAGTGGCTAGAAGTGTGTAAAAGAGAGACAGTGGCCCTGTATCAGTGGATGAAAAGGTGATATTTCCTATGAGCTGCAAATGTTTTCTGGATTATGACATTAAAACAATTAATATTACACATAAATTCACATGAACGGATTAATTTGATGTTATAAAACAAAATAATAGTACTTGGGTCAAGTCAAATCTCGTGCGAGATATAAGACATCCAGAAAAATATTAATTGATATATTTGTTAACTGTAATTAGAGTGACACCCGGCGGCAGTAGTGCAGTGCACATTTACACACAAACAATACGCAGAACAAAAAAATTGACAAATTTGTTTGGAAGGTTTTCTGGGATTCGAACCCAGATTGATCAAACTAAGGTTAACAATGAACTAAATGCGTAAAAATGATCGCCTATTGGGAAGAGTGCGGGCCGTGCCCCGTCTTTGCGAGTTATATCCTGGCATTTGCCTTACGACTGAGGAAAAAACACGTAAAAACATCAGTCTGGGTAAGAAAATCTTCAGTCATGGTAGCCGAAGAGTGCCAGTTGGCATATTGAATTTAGAATTGAGTATAAATGCACACTGTCATTTATGGATATACATTTTTGCACGCACGAAGTCTTACGGAAACAAGCATCAGTTAGCAAGTTAATTAATATTTACCTCCCGGGGTGACATAAGCATGTATCCCAAATATGTCAAGTTCCCTCCGGCAGACAGAACGTTAAGTTCGCGCTAAGCCGTACCACTGCATACATCTACTCTGTTGGTTGGGTGCTGCCTGATGCTCAGACAGGAGCAACAGAGTTGGGATTATTAATTGCCTTGCTTTATTGATCTGTACCTGGTGGAAATCGCACACGGCCGCTGTTATTGGTTGACACGCCATGAGTGATGTAAACAATTACAGGCAGCTGAGAGTGAGTTCCTCTTATGGCTGTGCGGCCTGCAGTGTTCAGCACAGCTGATGTTGCAGGACTGCACACACGTCGTACAAAGTAGCGTCACATTTTACGACGACTGATTTTAAATAATTGTTTATTTCTTTAAATGAGGCCAGATAGAGATACCGATTTTTAATATGTCGTTCTAATCAATTGCACATTCATACGTATGGTATTATGAATGTAAAGATTCCCTTCTCATATCGGCTCTTGAACATGAAATAAGGTACCTTTATTCTGAGTACATTTGTCTGCATATTCTTCCTTATTCAACCAAAGGCTAAATTATTCTTAAAGTAAGATTAAGTATCGCGGCTTCAAGTTATCTTACCTTCTTTTTTACTAACTTTTTTTATTAGATCCTCAGCCTACTCCATTACAGTAAATAATACTACATGCTATTGTAATCTTATATTTTTGTTGTTAGTGTTCATTATATCTGTTCGTTAGAATGATTTATCTTTTCAAAGTCCATTGAATTTATGTATCTAATTAATTGCTTCAGGTTCTTATTGGTTAGTTTACTCTTACTCACTGGCCAGTTGCCTACTTTAAGTACACTGTTCTTAAGCATTTCTGTTTCGTTCTTTAGCCTTTTGCACTGGAATAGCAGATGGTCTACTGTTTGTGTGCCGTGTTTGCATGGGCACTCTGAACATCCTATTGTTTTTAATCGATGCAAGTAAGATCGAATATTTCCATGGCCGGTCATAATTGCTGTTACATTTGGGCTTAAATTTAGATTCACTGCCAGTCTACTTTCTACGTTTGGGAAAAATTCTTTAGTAATCGCTCCTTTCGTTGTTTCCTCCCATTCGCTTTGCCATTTTCTTATGCTTTCTTTCCGGATATCCCTTTTTTATAGCGCTCTTTGGTATCCTGCTGTGTGGGACGTGGTAGTTTTGAGTTGCCTCCTTCGCAAGTCGATCTGCGATTTCATTTCCACAAATTCCCGCGTGAGCTTCCACCCACTTAAATTCCATTTTCCAGTTCGTTTTTTAAGGGTTACTGCTCTCTTCCTGATTTCTTCTACAAGGTGGTTGTGGTTTCTGACGCTCCTTATTGAGTCCAGAGTTATCTTGTTGTCGTGTAGATGACTGCTGTTCTGTGTTTGTTGTGGTTAAATAGTTTCGTCTTTATGACCTCGAATGCTTTCACGATAGCCAGTTGTTCAGCCTGATTGTTAGAACACCTGTTGTCTAGCTTGAATTTGAGTTGTTCCGTGAGTACCCTCCCTGTAAATACGGCAACCCCTGATCCCACTCCTTGCTGCAGTCCGTGAAGATATGCTACAGTTGCTCCTCGCCATCGTCTTTTGTGTCACTGACGCTGATTGCATCCGCAAGGTGGAGCCAGTTCCTTTGGTTCTCTTCTTTGCCAATCCGATATTTCTGGTTCTTCATTCCTGTTGTTATGTTGCACGATGTAGCGAACTCTTCAGCTTTGATGGTTATGGGAGTTAGCACTGTCAGGATGCAGAGTGCTTCGTGCGATATTGTGCGATGTGTTTTATAAGCTGATTATGCTTTATACTCTGACGTATTTTGCTCTGTTGCATTCCTTTTTAATGGCTTCTATCCACACCGGTACTGCTTATAACAGTTGTGGTAGTATTGTTCTGTTTATATTGTTTTTAGTGCCACGTGTCTCAGTACCCACTTAATTCTTGCCGACTTAGACAATGCGTTTATTAGCTTGGTGCGTCTGTCAGTTATGTATTTTATGTGTTCGGTAAATTTAAATTTACTGTCTATTATTATGCCTAAGTACTTTATCTTGTCCAGTTGTTCAAGATCGCTGTTGTTTAGGTATATATCCATTGCTTTCCTTTCTTTTCGTCTTCTTGATGTCAGCATAACTTTTGATTTTTGGTCGTTGAAATGTACTTTACTTTCTTTGGGTCATTTTGTAATTTTGCTCCTTTCCATGTTCGTGTAGTTTTCCACTTCTGCTACGGTTGCTGCTTTTACTACAATTAGCAGGTAATCGGCGAACGCTATTGATTTCGTCCATTTCACAAAGTTCAGATATAGTAGTGAATTATACTGACTGTTCCAGTATCCTTGTCCACAGCAGGGCACTTGGGGACAACCTTTGTTTACTGTCGTATCTATTCGCATACTCTTTGTTGAAATAAAGGCCAGCTTTTCACTGAAGTAGTTCTTGGTGAGGTTATATAAGTTTTTGGGACAATGAAGACGTTTCATAGCCTTTAAGAAAGCTGACCGCCACGCTGCGTCGAAGGCGCCTTTGACGTCGAGGCTGACCAACGCTACAATTTGCCCTTTAGTAAGTGCTTCGTCTGTGAAATCTTTTACTGCCATTACCGTACCTGTAGTGTAAAGCCAAACTGATTTTGATTCAGTAAATCGTTGCTGTAGAGAAAGTGCATTGTTCTATTAATTAAGAGTTTCTCAAGTACCTTCCCTCCGACGTTTAGTAGGCTTATTGGCCGGTATTTGGTCGCATCGTTGCAGTTTTGTTAGAGGGATATTCTGGCCCTCTTCCACCTCTTGAGGAAGCATCCTTTCCTTAATCAGCCATTATATAATGAGGTCGCTAGATGAGGAAAGCTTTCAAAGGCCCACATTAGGATTTTACTAGTAATACCGTCTTCTCCTGGTGCTTTTTTTGTGATCTATAATTTCTATTATTTGCTTAATTTCTTCTGTGGTGAAGTCCCTGTCGTCTTTCCTTTACATTGGTTCCTGTTAATGTCCCTATACGTCTGTGGTGTTCGGTCTCTTCTGCATCCTTGTCTTTGGGAATAAGGTGCTCCAGTGTGCACTGTATCATTTCTCTTAGGTCTTCTGTTTGCGATCCGTTGGTCATTTGCTAAGTTGACATTATTTGTCTACCATTTATTTTTTTCTACGTTGATTTGTATACTGTGTTCGACGGATTTGTGGATGACGCCTTGCTGCAATACTGCTTATACGATTGTGTTTTAGCGTTCTTTATTTTTGACATTGAGCCTTTTGTGCGTAATATTCGGTTTGACGTTGGTTACGTAGATTGTCGTTGTTTTTCGTCCTTTGGTATTTCCTTCTGAACGTGTTTACTCGTTTCCTCGCTGTTGTTTTTCTTCTGCCCATCAGGGCATCCATTTGTGTCTATTTGTTTTCGTAAATGCTTTGCCTATCTTAAAGGATTTGTTACACGCCACCGTTAAAGCGTCACTGAATTTGTTGACTATTTCTTCCATGCCTTCTGTATTAGCAAATCGTGAAGATATGTACGTACTTGTCTAGAGCTTTATTGTCTTCTTCCGAGCTGGGCCCGCACATTTGTTTTGAATTTGTTTTATGATTTCTCCTCTGTTTATATATTTTATACATTGAAAGTTGTTTCCTGTTTGGTGAGCGTTATAATGCCCTATGAAGAATTAGATTATTTTGTGATCTGAACAACTTTCTTCTTCGCTGATTTTCCACTCCTGAACTTTTTCGCAGTTTGCTGTTACTTATTGTTAGGTCTATATTACTAGTCCCTCTGCTGCTGTGAAAAGATTTCATTTCGCTTTCTTCGTTCATTACGAATAGTTGTTTGGATATTATAAACTCTTCTAGTTTGTTGCCTCTTCCGTTGGTAAGTTTATCATGCCACGTCTTTGATCTTGAGTTGCTATCCATCGTGATGAGTATGACGGTTGTGTTTTCTAGTTGCAAAATGTCGTTAATCAATTTAATATCTTTGTCTAATTTTTCTGTAATTTCCATTGTCGTGTGTACGGTTTGGATGGTGCAGTGCGCGGCCCCATCCAAACCGTACACACGACCTACGCAGCGGCTCTCAGGGCCACCACCCATCTACAAACTCGGTGCAGAAAACCATATGTTGCAACTCAACATCTAATGCTCCTTATGATGGGTGTATGGGCCCGAAACATGTCGAGCTAAGGATACATTAATAAATTACCTTGTTGCATCAAGTTGGCATTTCACATTATTTCATGATGAAGATACACGGTTAAACAACCCTCAAATTTTCTTACGACTCTGTGTAATATTCATTTTGAAAAATGGAGATTGTTCCTGCTGGTTGAAGTTTAAGTCCCAGTTTAGCTCCGTCATTAATTTAATTCAAACCATTCTGTGTTTCAAGTGTGTTCTGCACTACTTTATTTAGTTCATTTTCCAAAATTTCGTCTGCGTATAAAATTATGCCAGCAGCTGTAATAAATTAACTTCTTACCAAAAAGGATGCAAAGCAAAAAAGTACTTGTGTTCGAAATGTTAGCAGTCTTTTGTGAGGTCCCGTTTTTTATCTTTGTTTAGCACTGCGAAGGCTCTGTAAACCTGGCAGCAGAATGAAGTTAGGCAGCAAACGAAAAGCTACAGATACAATGGGGAATGGGAAATGGAAATGTTAACCACCACTTACCTAATGGTGTCCGAAACATAAAACCAAGCTCTCGATTACGTATGAGGTTGGCGTTTCATAATGCGATGTTGATCTCCTGTGTCTTCTCATTCTTACAATCTTAACTTAATAAAGGATGGAAGTGACACTTCTAATCTCAAATAACTACTTCAGACATCATGCAAACTATCTACCATAGTTGAGGCAATATCAGTACTTAAACTTTACAATGATTATGAACAAATTGTACAATTTAAGTTTTTTTCCTTTAGTCTACTTCGACTTTTCTTATGTTATCAAATGGCCTGTCTTCCTTCCAAAATTTTTATGCTACTTATAATAGAAATTACTAGACAAGTTAATATACAGTTTTCAGAATCGTGTTCTTATATTACATTTGTAAGCAGTCATGTTCATACAACTTTTCTGTGTCTGTGTGTCAAGTGCATACGTTTTTAGGGACACTTTGACTGAAGGATTGTCAGAGATATGGATTTATTTTAAATTACTTGAATCAATTAAGTGAATTAGCAGAGGTTTTAGACCACCAGACAGTGTAGAATAAAAGAACTTCTTCTTTCAAGTGTCGGAGCAAGATGTAGCCAGATCTATCAAACACAGAACATGATTCTGAACGTAACAAAATATGAAGAGAAAGCATTCGTCTGTTAAACAACATAAAAGCGTAACAGAACTGACTGACATCTCAGCTGGAATCTGTGTCTACTCTTACAGCTGGGACTGGTGTCTCAAGAACTTTCTTGTGTTTCCAAAACCTTGACCAGAATGTGTTCTTTGTTCTATTTCTATACAGTTCAGGGCCTTTAAAGCAATATTTGTGAGTCAGTTTCTGTAAATGACCTTGAATATTATTCATTATAAATGAAAGTGGACACAACATTTTTTACGAATAAAAGATACACTATTTCCAAGTTATGTTCTGCATAAAATCTAATTGGTGGAAAAAAACGTATGTCGACAAACGGGAAAAGGAACAGGGCAGAAATGACTTGTAGAACTAATTTGTTGCTGCTGATGAAATAACCTGGATCAAAAACTTTATTTATTTCCTTGTTTGACGTCCAAGTCATTAGAACTTTGTGTCAATATTACGTCTTAGACATGCCAATCAAATTTAGATAATTGCTCATTTTAACTCTCAGGGTTGTCATTCGTTTTGTACATAAAGTGCCGTTAAATGAACTACTAATAACTAATAGTTTCTTAAATGACGTGTAATATAACATCCAAAACGAATTTCTAGACCACAAAATGAAGATTTTATTTGTCAAATTGCGTAGTGAATTTAAAAATTAATGAAAGTTGCATATATTATAGGATAAAATAATAGCTTAGACAGGCATTCGCACAAAAGGCCTTAAGTTATACAAGGCCCAGACATACAAATTTTGTGTTGTTCAACAGCTATACACATATACTATACAGCTAATCAGATTGTAGGGAGCGCGAGGGGGTGGCAGATGGAGTCGGTGGCTAATGACATGAGGACATAAAAGAATTAAGTCGATAAACACGAAGGAAGGAGGTCTCTGTGATGATACATTAACAGAAGAGAAGACAATATTAAAATTTATTTTAAATAAGCAGGGTGTGACATCATGGATTTGGCTTTATGTGGCTCAGGGCAAATATCAACCAGGCTTATATAAAACGGGTATGAAATATCTGAGTCTACAGATGGCAGAAAATTTAGTGGTTTTCTGAGATATTACTGAAGTTTCTAGAAGGAGTACGTCCGTTGGAGTTGTTAATTGCTAGTTGGTTTGTCTCTTCTAGTAAGGGAAAATATAGAAAAATTAAAGCGTGATATGCGTAGTGCGTACATAACACCGAGTTCGTTTAAGCTTTCCCCTTTTTTTGATGTATGGTTGACCGTGCATCGTAGTTCAATGTGGATAAAGAGACCAACTAGATGTCACTTTTAGTATTATGTTTATTTCTCCTTTATAGGTTGCTCAACATGTTTCGGGCCAC
>Ga0123355_10015674_pt1 | contig 11916 bp, 8 predicted proteins | sample TergutEmb28metaG_3_FD_89872 | JGI IMG/M metagenome (GOLD analysis project Ga0123355, IMG submission 89872) | Embiratermes neotenicus P1 segment gut microbial communities from Petit-Saut dam, French Guiana - Emb289 P1 | ecosystem: Host-associated > Arthropoda: Insects > Digestive system > Gut ... | reverse complement strand
TTTCAAAATGTCGGTATGGATTGCCGCCACCCCGTTAACAGAATGGCTGCCCACAATTGCCAAATGTGCCATACGTATCTGCCCGTCTGCGCAAATGGCCATTTTGCGGATACGCTCCGGGTCGTTGCCATACCACTCTACCAAGTTTACACAAAAGCGGCGGTTTATCTCTTCTGTTATCATATAGATGCGCGGTAATAGGCGGCTGAACAGCTCTATCGGCCATTTTTCCAATGCTTCGCTCATTATGGTGTGGTTGGTGTATGCGCAAGTTGCACGGGTGATTGCCCATGCATCATCCCAAGGCACATGGTATCTGTCTACCAGAACCCGCATCAGCTCGGATATTGCAAGGGTTGGGTGTGTATCGTTTAGCTGAAATTGAACATAATCGGATAGCTTTGAAAAATCATTTCCATGCTTTTGGTTAAACTTATGCATTACATATTGAATAGTGGCAGAAACAAAGAAATATTGCTGCCTAAGGCGCAGCTCTTTACCACTCATGTGTTCATCGGCAGGGTACAGCACAGACGAAAGCTTATGGGCCAAAGCCTGCTCGGAAAGCGCACGTTCGTGCTGGCCTTCGTTAAACGATTGTAGGTCAAAACGGTTAACCGCCTCTGCATCCCATAAGCGGAGCGTGTTTACCATTTCTGTATTATAGCCTATTACCGGGTAGTCGTAGGGTACGGCTATAACTGATTGGCAATCCTCTATTTTAAAGCGGTACTCGCCAGTCTCGTCTTGAAATGAAGTAACACGCCCACCAAACTTAATTTCTTGAGAGTGTTCCTCATGCCTTACGCCCCATGGGTCGCCGTTTTTAAGCCAGTTGTCTGGTTTTTCTACTTGATAGCCATCTTCAATATGCTGTTCAAAAATACCATAGTGGTAACGTATGCCGCAACCATAAGCGGGGTATCCCAAGGTGGAAAGTGAGTCTAAAAAACATGCGGCAAGCCGTCCAAGCCCACCGTTGCCAAGGCCGGGGTCGGGCTCAGCATCTTCTGCCATGTTAATGTCTATACCTGCGCCTAGTTCATCCAATGCTTCTTTTATTGTATCGGTTAAATTAAGGTTTAGCATTGCATTACCCATAAAACGCCCCATCAAAAACTCCATAGACAGGTAATATACTGTTTTGGCATTGGTGTTATCCAAGAGTTCGTGGGTTGCAACCCAACTTGCAGACACATGCTCTTTAATGGTGGTTGCAAGGGCATTGTAAATTTGAACATTGCTGGCCGTTGCCACTGTTTTACGATAAGTTGTACGCAAATTACCCACTATACCGTCTATAATTTGCTCTTTTGTTAGGTTAACAGAGTTTGACATTACAAATACCTCCGGACACAACTTGATGGTGTAAAATAAAGTATAGCCAGTATACCACAATATCTTACGGCGGTCTATTGCGGATGTAAAAGGGAATGGCCATGCTGCGTTGTTAAAAGCGAACAGTTGCTAAGCCCCTGGAAAAGACCTCACCTGCAATGCGCACATTATCCATGGCATCTTTGACATAGTCGTCGGCTCCAACAAAGTCTGCATATTCTTTGTTCATTACCGCGCCGCCCACCATTATACGGCAGTTAAGCCCGGCATCACGGATTGCGGCAATAGTCTCCTTCATGCTTTTTACCGTAGTGGTCATTAGCGCGCTTAACCCAACCAGCTGCACGTTGTTTTTGGCAATAGCGTCTACCACCACGGCGGCAGGCACGTCTTTGCCAAGGTCAATAACTTCGTAGCCGTAGCTTTCTAGCACCATGCATACAATGTTTTTGCCAATGTCATGTATATCCCCATGTACAGTTGCCATTACAATTTTACCTTTGCTTTCGTGCCTTTTGCCGCTTAGCTGCATATGGTCTTTAATTACCGCAAACCCGTTTTGTACCGCTTGGGCAGACTGCATTAGCTGAGGCAAAAATATTTCCCCGGCGGCAAACCGCTTGCCCACTATATTCAGTGCCGGGATAAATTCGTTGTCAATTATATTCATCGGTTCTGTGGTTTTTAGCAGTTTTTTAACCGCGGCGGCAGACTCGTCTGCACGGCCTTGGATAATAATATCACTGAGGGCGGCAACCGCTATATCGCTTTTGGGGGCAGTTTCTTTTTCGCGGCTGTATCTAGCTATAAAATACTCTCCGTTCTTGTCCTCGCCGCTTAGTACGCGGTACGTATCCAGTACTTCCCGGTATTTTACGGCAACCGGGTTTAAGATAGCGGCATCCAACCCCGCGCCAAGAGCCGCAGCTAAAAATACTGCGTTCATCAAATCTCTTTCCGGCATACCAAAGGACACATTGCTGACACCCAACACGGTTTTAAGCCCAAGTTCCGACTTTACCAGACGAATGGCTTTAAGAGTTTCTTTTACTTGTTCTTGCTGTGCAGAGGCGGTTAGTACTAAACAGTCTATAAGAAGGTCGTGGTCGCAAAGGCCGTATTTTCTGGCCGTGTCACGGAGATTACGAGCAATTTCCATCCGTCCGTGGGCTGTTTGCGGTATACCGTTTTCGTCAAGGGTAAGGCCAATCACAAGTGCGCCGTATTTTTTTGCCAAAGGGAATATTGCTGCCATAGATTCTGCTTTTCCATTAACAGAATTAATAATAGGTCTGCCGTTGTACACCCTAAGCCCTGCCTCTATAGCCGCCGGGTTGGAGCTGTCAATTTGCAGCGGTACAGTTACAATGCCTTGTAACTTGCGGATAACTGCCGCCATCACTGCCGGTTCGTCAAGTTCCGGCAGCCCCACATTAACATCCAGCACATGCGCACCGGCTTCTATTTGGCTGATAGCCTCTCTTGCAATATACGCCATGTCACCGTTGCGTAAAGCCGCTTGCAGCTTCTTTTTACCAGTGGGGTTTAGGCGTTCGCCAATTTCTGTGGTGTTGCCGTCCAGTATTACGGTAGCCGTGCCGGATGTACACGCAGTGATAATTTTTGGAGTGGTAATAACCGGCAGCATACTACTAATTTTTTCTTTTATTTTACGGATATATTCCGGAGTGGTGCCGCAGCAGCCACCTACCACCCTAACGCCTTTTTTTACCATTTCAAAAGACAAATCGGCATATTCATCCGCTTGCATTTCGTAGTAATCTTCCCCCCCACGCGAAACAGGAAGCCCTGCATTAGCCTGTAAAACAACCGGGATACGGGCATATTGCAACATGGTTTCTACAACCGACCCCAACTTGTCAGGCCCTTGCGAACAGTTGACACCCACGGCATCCACCCCCAGCCCTTGCAGGGTTAACACGGCACTAAGCGGGTCGCAACCAAGGAATGTGCGCCCATCATCTTGGAAGGTCATGGTGCAAAACACAGGTAAGTCGGTGTTTTCTTTAGCGGCAAGGATGGCGGCTTTAGCCTCGTACAAATCCGATATAGTTTCGATAATAATCAGGTCTGCCCCGGCCTGCTCACCGGCTATCATTTGCCGCTTAAACACGTTATACGCCGTTTCAAACGTAATTGTGCCAATGGGTTCCAATAGCTGCCCTATAGGGCCAACATCCAATGCCACAAACTTGGCTCCGGCATCTTTTGCGCACTTTATCCCGGCAGAAACAACCGTTTCTACACTGTGACCTCCCAGCTTTAGCTCATGGGCTTGGAATGTGTTGGCTGTAATCACGTCTGCCCCTGCCTCCACGTATTCCCTATGAATTTCGGTGACAATGTGCGGATGTGATATGTTCAAAAGTTCTGGCAAATCCCCCGGGCTTAAACCCCGCTGTTGCAACATGGTACCCATGGCACCGTCCAGGATGATTATGCTGTTTTTAATAGCTTCGACAATGTTCATTAAAGTTCCTCCGTGATTTTTGCACAAGAAAACGTGCATGTTTGCTTCATATTGCAGCCATCACACTTATTTATTTTAACAGAATTTTGACTGTTTATCCCAATAATCGCAGTTACAGATTTACGGGGCAGCATAACATGATGTGCGGTGCAGGTTAGGCCAATTCTTCTTTCGCAGTTTAGTACCTGAAGTATCCGTGTTTGAGTTTCCAGCGGGAAATCACCGTAACCGGGGCTTATACGCCCTTTCTCCCGGCATATAGTTTGCTGCGTTTCATCACAAAACGATTCAATACATGCGGTGGCGCAAGCATCCAATATAAGGGCACGGGTAAGGTCAATATTTTGCCATTTTTGGATAAGGGTATCAGCAGCGACACCCAGGGTAGCTGCCATAATGGCTGCTTCTTTGCAATCTTGCAAGTAATTTACAGCTGTGCTGCCACTAAGGGTAATGCCCGTGCCTTCAAGGACAATATCCGTGACACCATGCAAAAGGGGAACTATTAAATGAACCTGCCGGGGTGTGACAGCTTGCTGCATCATGTCCAAGCATTCGTCAATCATCTTATCCAAGCTTGGCGGAACAGGCTGGTTTTTGTGCCCTAAGTAGCGCAAAACTTCATGTTTAATGCTGAATGGGGCTCTGCCCCAAACCCCGCCGCTACAGCGGGAATAAATCCCGATTTCGCTTCCTTCGGGAAGCGGCGAAGCCGCTTTTTTCAAAAAATCACCGGTCATTTTTTCAGCCTGTCCATACAATGTGCCGCAATGTTTTGTTTGTTCATTGTATACAAATGCACGCCATCTGCGCCCCCGGCCAGCAAGTCCTCTGCCTGCTTTGCCATATATTCGATACCGGCGCGGCGCAAATCTTCCGGTTGCTTTTCATATTTATGCAGCAGTTTGATAATCCCCGACGGCAAAGATACGCCGCATGTAAAAATCATCCGAGAAATTTGCTTTTGGCTAAGTATGGGCATAACTCCGGGTAAAATAGGGATATTTACTCCGCCGCTTCTAACCCTGTCTAAAAAGCGATAAAAATAGTCATTGTCAAAAAACAATTGGGTCACCAAAAAATCCGCCCCGGCTTCCTGCTTGCGCCGCAAACATTCTGTGTCAAAATCTAAGCTGTCACATTCGATATGCCCTTCCGGGTAACAGGCGGCACCAATGCAAAAGCCCTCGGCGGCCTTTAGTTCACGTATCAAATCTTCTGCATAACGGAAATATTCCCCCATTGTATATCCTTCGGGTATGTCCCCCCGTAAGGCCAGCACATTTTTAATGCCCTTGTCTTTCATTTGCGAAATAAGCTGCTGAATACTGCCCCTATCTGCGCCAATGCAGGTAAGATGCGCCAACGAGCAAATATTGTAGTCGTTTTGGATAGCCGTGGCAATTTCGACAGTTTTGCTGCTGTTGCCGCCGCCTCCGGCTCCGTATGTGACACTAATAAAATCCGGGTTGAGTGCTGCAAGCCCCCCCAACGCATTATAAATTTGTGCAATGTCTGTATCTGTTTTGGGTGGAAATACCTCAAAAGATATCATCGGGCGGCCTTGCTTGAAAAAATCTTTGATATATGTTGACATTATGACAACTCCTTTATTGTTGCGATTTATTGTTTCTCCAACGGCCGAGGCAAATGCAGCCGATTGGAAAACGGGGGCACTGATTTTATCGTACCTGTTTATGTCATAAAAATTCACTGTAACGTACCATATTACTATAATGTTTGTCAAATGCATTTTTTAGGCATATAAAGATTTTTTACAAATACCTTGTATTGTATTATACTGTGTGTTATTATGTATTAATCATTCACTAATACTAATTATAGAAAGGAGTAAATGCATGAGCATCCAACTAAAAAAAGGTGCATTGCAACTATGTGTACTAAAACTTTTGTCGCAGCAGGATATGTACGGGTTCGAGCTGGTTGGCGCAATTAGCAACCACGTTGCCATCTCGGAAGGTACAATTTACCCGCTGCTAAAGCGCATAAAAGACGAAGGTTTTGTAACCACCTACCTGCAGGAATCGCAGGAAGGTCCGCCCCGCAAGTATTACAGCATCACATCCCACGGCCACACCACCGTAGCCACATTAGAAGAAGAATGGCACAGTTTGGTTAGCGGAATTAACCGGCTTTTGAACAAACAATAATTCAATCGGAGGAAACCACCATGACAAAACAAGCATTTTTATCAGAACTAAAACGCGAACTTTCACAGGTAAATGAAAGCCTGTATGAAGAAATTTTAGCCGACATAAACGACCACTTTGCCGCAGGGGCAGCCCAGGGTAAAACAGAAGAAGAAATTTGCCAAAACCTGGGCCAGCCTGAGGCAATTGCCGCACAAGTGCTAGAGGAAATTGGCGTAGAGCCGAACTCACATAGACCCCTTATGCCACCCATACCGCCCAAAGGCAGCATGAGGGCATGGCAGCGCATGAACCGCCCCATGCCAAAAATGCCACCCATGCCGGAAATGCCATCCATGCCCAATACGGACCAAACCTTCTCCGGTGTGGAAAATATGGATATTGAAGTGGACAATAGCAAAATCCGCTTTCTGCCATCCACAACAGACGAAGTACGCGTTACCGTAAGACAAGGTGACGTAGACCACAATATTCACATGGAAGTTACAAATGGCACACTGTATGTAAAGTTAAAATCGGAAAAACGGCTGCGCTCTTTATCAAACTGGGGCAGCCACCAGACGGCGGAAACCACCGTGTACGTACCCGCCCAGTTTATGGGAAATATTGCGGTGTCATCCAGCGCAGGCAGCATAAAAGCCTCCGGTATTAGCGGCAATGTGGACTTCGAGTCTTCTGCCGGCAGCATAGTATTGGAAGACCACCGCGGCAGTAATATCCGGTTAGACACTAGCGCGGGCAGTATCAAAGCGTATCTGAAAAGCAGCGTAGTGGAAAATATAGATATCGACTCGTCCGCAGGTTCTGTTGTAGTTGAAGCGGAGGAAACCAGAAGGCTGAAAGTTGATTCTTCCGCCGGGAGCATTACTGTAAACGTGCGCAAGCTGGGCGGCGATACTGAATTGGACAGTTCGGCGGGCAGCATAAAACTAACCGCACATGAAGTTGAAGGGAATATCACCCTAGACTCCAGTGCGGGTAGCGTGTTGGCTAGTTTGCCGTATGATGTTAACTGCCGGATTAAAGCGAAAAAACCTAACATTGGCAGTTTGATTAATCAGCTGGCCGGGAACCCGGATTCGCCTTATGTGTTGAAAGTGAGCAGCAGCGTTGGGTCGGTGACACTACGGCCTATCTATAACATTTAGTCAGTATTATAGCGACAGCATTATTTTTTCAACTTCCTTTAATTTCTCTGCAACCTTTATTTGTTGCGGGCATTTTTTATCACATAATTTGCAGTTTACACATTCGGACACAGGTGCGCCGCGGTTTGCACCCCACATGCGTTTTGCCTGTTCGGTCAGGCCATACACATTGTGGAACGTGTAAGCATTAAATAAATGGGGTATGTTAATTTCTTTAGGGCATGGCAGGCAGTAGTTGCAGCCGGTGCAATACAAGTCAGACAGTTTTTTTAACTCTTCCATCATTAGCGTAGCTTTGCGGAAGTCGTCTTCTGTCATGGGCACTTCCATGTTGCCAACTTTTATATTATCTTCAAGCATTTGCATATTACCCATACCGGAAAGGGCGCAAGACACGTTTTTGTTGCCAAGTACAAAGCGCATGGCAAGCTCCGGCGTAGACATTTCGCCGCCTAGCAGTTTTTTAGACAGTTCGGTTGGCGCAGAAAGTCTGCCGCCCGCAACCGGCCCCATTACAACGGTGCCAAGGCCTTTATTTGCAAGGTAATCTATGTTTTCTTCATTTGTGCGGTCCAGCAAGTTGTACTGCAATAGTACAGAAGAGAACATCTCGAACGTTTCTACAACGTATGGTATATCTGCGACATTACCATGGAACGAGAATGAAATATGTTTTATAAGCCCTTCGTCAATTGCTTTCTGTGCTTCCTTTTTTAGGTCAAAACCCATAACCTTTTCGTCAAACGTTTTTTTATTAATGCCATGGAAATGATAAAAATCGATGTATGGCATATCCAAAAGCCCAAGCTGAATGTCAAGCATACGCCTAAAGTCGGCAGTTTCGTTAACTTCGGCCATTGGCAGTTTTGTCGCAACCATTATTTTTTCGCGGTCCATAAGTTTTACAGCTTTGCCAAGTGTAGCCTGGCTTTTAAAGTGGCAGTAAAACTGAGCGGTATCAAAGTAGTTAACGCCCGCATCATATGCTGCTTTTAGCATTGGGATAGCCTTTTCTTCATCCACTATAAAAGTGTCGTCCTTTTGAGACTCGTACCAAGACAAGCCCTCTCTGGCGCGTTTTTCTTCTTCGGTTCTTTCGGCTATTTGTATTTCCGGTAGCCTCATGCAGCCAAAACCCAGGGCAGATATTTTCTTGCCGGTTTTACCAAAATCACGATACATCATACAGGTTTGCTCCTTCCGATATTTTGTCATATTGTCATATCTCTAATGTTACAGCAAGCTAAACAAAAACGCAACACATTAAACTTATCCTATTACCAGTACTTTCTATCCAACCCACGATAAGAAATTGCTTCTGCAATGTGCGCTTCGGAAATATCTGCACAGTCTGCAAGGTCGGCAATACTGCGTGCGATTTTAAGTATTTTGTGGTACGCCCTTGCGCTAAGCGACATGCTGTCAAACACCATTTTTAGTAAATCGGATGCATCCGGGCCCAGTTTGCAGTGTTTTTCAATTAGGGGGGCGGGCATTTTGGAGTTGAAATAAATAGACTCACCGGCAAACCGTTTTTGTTGGCGCGCACGTGCATTTTCAACTCTTGCTTTTATGGTTGCAGAATCTTCTGCCGCTTTGTGCTTTGTAGAAAGTTCTTTGTATTTTACAGGTGTTGCCTCAACTTGGATATCTATGCGGTCTAGCAAGGGGCCGCTTATTTTATCCACATATCTGGAAATTTCGCCGTCGGTGCAGTTGCAGCGGTCTGTACCCATGTACCCACATGGGCATGGGTTCATGGTAGCAAGCAGCAAAAACACACTTGGGTATGTGCATACGCCGCCAATGCGGGTTACGGTTATATGCCCGTCTTCCAATGGTTGGCGCATAGTTTCTAACGCCTTTTTTTGAAACTCGGGCAGCTCGTCCAAAAATAACACACCATTGTGGGCAAGGCTCATTTCACCGGGCATGGGCACACGTCCGCCACCCGATAGTGATATATACGAAGCTGTGTGGTGCGGTGTACGGAAAGGCCGCTGTGTCATAAGCAAGCTTTTTTGCGTAACGAGCCCTGCAATGCTGTATATTTTTGTAATTTCCATGCTCTCATCCAGCGAAAGGTCCGGCAAAATTGTGGGCATACGCCGTGCAAGCATGGTTTTGCCTGCGCCCGGCGGACCTATCATCAACGCATTATGGTAGCCTGCGGCGGCAACTTCCAACGCACGTTTTACCAAGGTTTGCCCGGCAACATCGGCAAAATCTACGTTATAAGTATTCTCAGACATTTTAAACAATTCAGAAATATCAATATCCAATGCAGAAATCGGCTTTGTAGCGAAATGCTCCACCAATTCGGTAATATTTTTGATAGGATGTACCTTAACGTCACCAACCAAAGAAGCTTCTTTTGCATTGTCGGACGGAACATAAAGCGTACGCAGCCCCTGCGCTTTGGCCGCCAGTGCCATTGGTAAAACTCCGTTTATCGGCCTAAGCGCACCGTCCAGCGATAACTCACCGGCAAAAAATGCGCCCTCCACAGCTTCCGGCTTTAAAATGCCGGTGCATATTAAAATACCCACCGCAATTGGCAAATCGAAGGCAGGGCCGGACTTGCGGATGTCTGCAGGTGCAAGGTTTACGGTTATGCGTTTTATCGGGAAGGTATAGTCTGCGTTGCGGATAGCGGCACGTACGCGCTCGCGAGATTCTTTCACGGCAGAGTCGGGCAGACCTACAATGTCAAAGGCAGGCAGGCCGCTTGCAAGGTCTACCTCTACGTCTACTATGTAGCCATCTACGCCGAGTACCGCGCCGCTTACAACTTTTACGAACATATCGTTCACCCTTTGACATTTTGTGTTATGATAGTCATAGTATAACAAACGCATTGCTGAAACGTGAACCTCGCTACGGCGAATAGACGTGCGCTTGCATCGCTAGTTTACCTGCGGCAAACCGCTGTCTGCTTAACGCGCACATCCGCCGCTTTACGCTCGCTTCACGTTTTTAATTGGCGTTTGCTATAGTATAACAAAAGTCAACATTATGGGTCAAGTAAAGGATGGTTTAAGATGAAAATTTTAACATTTAAAAACAACAGCATGGGGCAAAACATCTACATGTGTCACTGTGAAGAAACCGGAGAGGGCATTATAATAGATGCAGGCTGCAGCACTGCAGACGAAAAAGCGATTATGAAAGTAATCAATGAAAACGGCATAACCGTAAAAGCAATTTTATTAACCCACGGTCATTATGACCATCTCATCGCTGTAGAAAAGATAAAAAAACTTACAAATGCCGAGGTGTACTGTCATGCATCCGAAAAGCAGTTTTTAGAAAACCCGGAGTTTAATTTGTCATGGCGTACAGGGCGCAATATATCTGTAGTGCCCGACAAGCTATTAAATGACAGTGATGTTCTGACCTTCGGTACTATTTCCCTAAAAGTGCTGCATACCCCGGGTCATACCCCCGGCGGCGTGTGCTATTATAGCGAAAAAGCGTGCAGTCTTTTCTCCGGCGACACGCTTTTTAAGGGTTCTGTTGGGCGGACAGACTTACCGCTTGGCGACCATGATAAACTGATGCGTAACATTGCCGCAAAATTGTTGGTTTTGCCGGATGAAACAGTAGTATACCCGGGCCATGGGAATAATACAGACATCAGACACGAGAAAAAATCTAACCCATTTTTGAAATAATTTTCATTTATAATAAAAGTTTCCGTTGCTATATCTTTTATTTACTGTATACTTATATTGATATGTTTCAATAACGCATCATTTTTATGCTATGAAACTGCTGCGCAGTTTCGCTGCGGCCTGTCGGAGAAGAAAACGGCTGAGCCGTTTTCTTAGGAGGCTTAATTTAATGACAAAAGTACCGGAGTATATGCGCATCGCATTTGCTGCAAATGGAATCCCATTTGACAAGCTGTTATTTGCGGTGCATACAGACATGGCACAGGATGGTAATTTTTCGGACACCTATGTCGCAATCGACAAAGAAAATCTGTACATACTGTACGGGATAGAAGAAGTGGTAAAAGTTGAGGGTGCAAGGCGCATTGTCGCGCAGTACACAACCCACGACGTTATTGCCCACAGCCTAAAAGATTTAGGTGAACTTTCAACCGAAACCCTGCTCTCTACTTGCCGCATGACATCACTAAAAGATAATGAAAAACAGCTTATTTTAACATTTTCGCTGGGCTATCAAGCCATAGTTGACCGCATGATAAAGGTTATCAAAAATATAGAAAAAGGCGAAGACCCGCTGCACGAAGTTAAGGATAGCCTTGTGCTTTTCTGTCCGGAATGCGGTACCCGCTACCCCGAGCCGGAAAGTGCGCTATGCCCAAAATGCACAAACAAGATGGGTATTTTCTTTAGGCTGATGGGCTTCTTTAAGTTTTACAAAGGCAAAGTTGCGGCATGTGTTATTGTTATGACATTTATCACGGGCTTGTCAATTTTTGCGCCATACGTAGGCTCCCGCATGCTAATAGACGAAGTTTTGACACCGGACGGTCAATACTACCGCATGGTTGGTGCGATAGTGCTGCTAATTTTAGCGGTACGCATAATGCAATCGTTCTTCCAAGTGCTTTATCAGGTGGTGCTGGCAAAAACCATGCCATGGATAATTTACGACCTGCAGGTGCGTATTTTTGAGGCAATGCAGCGGCTTTCCGTAGCGTTTTACACATCCAAGCGCACCGGTAACCTTATGAACCGTGTAGGGCGTGATGCACGCAATATTTACTGGTTCTTTGTAGACGGTTTACCCTTTGTAG
>Ga0123355_10015673_pt1 | contig 11916 bp, 7 predicted proteins | sample TergutEmb28metaG_3_FD_89872 | JGI IMG/M metagenome (GOLD analysis project Ga0123355, IMG submission 89872) | Embiratermes neotenicus P1 segment gut microbial communities from Petit-Saut dam, French Guiana - Emb289 P1 | ecosystem: Host-associated > Arthropoda: Insects > Digestive system > Gut ... | reverse complement strand
GGCCATTATCTCCGTAACCGTTCAACTTTGGATATAGGTGTTTTGGGTTATATCGGTATACTTTAACATAAGGAACACTCTCCCGAAGTCTGGCACATTCCTCCTGGGACACCCTGTATATTTTGTGAAGCAGCTGTTTTTCAAACTTTTAATCTCATAATGCCACATAACTGAGATAAAGTGTTGAAGCTATATATTTTTTTAAGTATACGTAAACATACATTCATATTAAACAACTACAGTATATACTGTTTTTTTCCTCATGCTCCTGCTACAGCTGCAAACAAGCATCTTCTGGCAATCCATTGAAATTATGTGTAAACCAGTACATATGAAACCACAAAGTTTTAACCTATACATATAAAACCTCTCCAAGCCACAAACACATACCATGGGGGCAGGGATGTTGCCCCACTCATTCTTAACCTCAGCACTAGATGGAACTAAGCGGATAACTTCACACCCTGGTACCCATTGCATAGGAGGCCCGGTGGACCCCAGACAAATTATACTGACAGAATGAGATAATGACTCATTTAAAATCCACAATTTTTGTATTTACAACAAAACATTACAAAGTCCACAGTGTTAGCCCTACATAAACTAGCCACTGTCAGTGCACGGAATGAAAACATAAAAAAATGCAATAATGCCCCGCATTGTATATTATTATTCATATAAAAACCTCTGCAAAATTTCAGTTCTCATACTAATTCCTGTCTTTGCCAACTAAACGTGTGTTTATATACGTGTAGTTAAAGCATGGTGGAATATCGCAGTTAAAGCACATTCTTTCCACAACTTACATGTCGAACGTTTATGTATCCTTTTGCCTCCCACAGATTTGTGTAACGCCTGAATAAATGTATGCAAATGTATTTGTTCAACTACAATGTCAGAGAAAGAGCACACAACAGATTAATGCATTACGTTTGTAATTAAGCGTGAAAGTGGTGTATATTATTACAACATTCCAATGACCATGTCAAACCGTATCAAAGTGTGGGCGAATTTCGAACATACATCCGAGTATGTGTGCCCATATAAGTACATGACAATTTATGCAGCCTTTTTTTTTTTTACCTCCGCTGTAATGTGATGACATTTTCTACACATTTACCGTTTGCTATTAACCGCAATATGTTATTGAGACAATGTTCACACAGTTTTTGTTTGTCCACATAAAATACATAATATTAATTAAATAGTAGTTATTTCACAGCTTCTTACCTGAATGAACTGTATTGTGATAGCAGATTTACCGACGCCACCACCTCCAACAACAACCAATTTATAAGTCTGTGCATAACTCAGTCGATCATTCTGTCTCGACATTTTTATTAAAGCCCCTTACCACAACACACAGGAAATACTATACAACACAGACACTACCACACTACAACGCCTTCATGCTACAATAATGGCCGCATCCACTCGCTTCCATACACGGATCAGCTTCCAACGTTACTTTTAAGCTGCTGGCTGCTGCCGTCTGATACCAACTTTTCGTAACGACGCTTCCATACGTATACACCAGAGTGTAGCAGCATCTAGGTAGAAAATTCGTCGTCGTATGCTAGACGATCTGTGTATGTCCCTACTAGTTACGGGCATGAGTCAGTGATATGAGAGAACCTCTGATCCTGCAATGGTGGGCGAAATTGAACGGGTGGGGGAGTAGATGATAGACGGAATGTAACACTCATCTTACATTATTCGTCATTTGGGATGAGATGCCATCCAGAGTGGTACATAATTACCGTATTTTTAAAAATTTGACCAGCTTCATTGAAAGTAGCGACCCTTCTGACCAAACAAAAGAGTATACACAACTTTATGAATAATCTCAAAAGTGAAGGCAACAATGCATTAAATTAATGTCCTCTTATCACAGCTCACGATCAGCAACTTTATGCATGAAAACAAGATTAATGATCCTCACTTATTGGTGACCACTTTCCCATAACTTAACCTATCACAATTAAAAATATAATCACACTCTCCATTTTGTAATCTGAAACCCTCACCAGTTCACAGTACACTTCCATAATGCGAAAGAATCTGAGTTAACATGATGATGGTATAAAAACCTGTATAAAGACAACCTGAACTCACTAGAAGCAAGTATTATTATGCCTAAAGTCCATCTAATTCCTCCATCATACAAAACACTTTGCATCTCACAAGACTTGACGCTTTCACAGCAATGTTGCTGAGGATATATGCCTTCTAGAATGTGACACTGTGTCAGGTGAGTGGCTTCTGGCTTTTCAAACAAAAAGCCAGTGCCTTCAACTTCACGGGTCCAGCGGTCCCAGAAATTATTCTGCTTGACCTTTGAAGCAGAGGGCAACACATGCCTTTTATATGCTGGAAACCACTCACACAATGACACACACATCCTAGAAAACCTTAATCTTCTGCATATCCATGACAAAGAACAACTGGTTAAAATTGCTTTGGCAAATAATCACTGTTTGAGAATCATATGGAACCCACAACCATATTGTATGGGCAGAATGCAGAATTATAGTCGAGATATGGTAAATATGACAACCACTGGTCTTTATAAATAGTTCATCAGAAATGTGTGTGGTCCCAATGACAAAAATTGGAAACTGTTGTCAGAGTACCTGTAATAAGAGCAGTGTCTGACATGAGGGCAAAAAGGAGCCAAATCAAATCAATGGAAAAAATCTGCTTAATTACTATTTTTCTCACATAGTTTATCTGGCAGGGAACACCTGTGTCACAAATAAGAAAGAAAAATAACATCAGCATCATAAGTGCTGAAGATTACTATAATGTTCCAAAGAAACAGTGAGATATGAGATGGAAGAAAACTGTAGGGAAAAGGAATGTCTCTGTGTGTATGAAGCCTGGAATTTTCAAAAGGAAGGTGTGTCAATAAAAATTGTAAGTTATCTAGACTTTAGGCAGAACAATTCTCAGTATCTGACAAGATCAGCCTGTAACATGTAACACATTTTATTGTGACCCCAGAACTAAGACCAAGTACCGAACAACAGTCTAGGTACAACAATGCATAGCATTTACATTACATTAAACTAGCAGGAGCATGTTATTTTAAATGGAAGTTCATACACAGATGATACACATAAGAAATTGTGCTTATCATTTTTAAAATTCTGAATGTACCTAATTTTGGAACCACCTACTGCACAGAATATGTCCACTATCTTGTGTTGAAAAATGATAAAATGCTACAATTTGGTACAGACACAAGATGATGGATAAAGTCCATGAATTAGATGATTCAACGTGTGGCTATATGGCTGTTAAAATTGTATACATTTATATGTTTAAGTTTGCTAACCTGCTACACAAACAAACACTTATAAAAGTTCTGATATGAGGCACAATAATTTCAAAGAAGAGTTCACATAATGTACCTTGTTGAGTGTTGAATAATATTTACATTACACTGCTGCAACTAAACTTGGAGACCCGCAACTTAGAAATGAACACATCATTTTTTGTACAACAAAAGGCCCATGCTTAAAATAGCTGACCAATTCTTTGTGTGCTTACCCAAGATGTGCTAATTAAATCAGCTCTAATCAGTCTTTAATGTGCATATCAGTATGTGGAGCTCATTACAGACCATAAGACAAAAAAAAGTACATAAACATGGCTGCAGTTTGTGTACATAACACCACACATGGAAAAAATATTGTACATACCAGGATAAAAGATGACCTGTGCAAAATTATAATGTAACCCCCAATTTTTCAGAGGAAGAAAGACAAAAAATTGTCTTATGTTAAGTAAATATGGTATGTACACATGAGTGCATATATTTGAGATCTGAGGTTCTTGAATTGGTAAATTACGACCAAAGTAAATATGGTATGTACACATGTGTGCATACATTTGAGATCTGAGGTTCTTGAATTGGTAAATTATGACCAAAGTAAATATGGTATGTACACATGCGTGCATACATTTGAGATCTGAGGTTCTTGTCCACAGTCAAAGTTTTAATGGAACCAGGTGCCTCCCTCTTTTAAGGATCACATCCCAGCAGACCATAACATTAAATGACCTTAACATCAAGGTCTGAGGTTCTGAAAGCAGTGATTACAAACAATGCTGTGATATAATGCCATGTAGTTTGATAGAAGGGTATGAACATTTTTGAGGAACCTGCTGCCTCATTCTTCAAGGTTTACGTTGGAGGTGGATCATGCCTCTGAATGTTTGTACAATTCTAACGGACTACATAACATTACATCCCAAAACACAGCAGTCTTCAAATGCATGCTATTTTCATAAATAAATTTCACCAAAGAAGAAGAATATGAAATATAAACTAAACCACAGTCACTTAGCCTGTGTTTCAATGTATAGATATTGGCTGGCTAGTTTGTACCACAGTTGTTGATTGTATGTACAAACCAGTCACAAGCAAAACATATACACTTAGATTAAACTTAACTCTTTGCAACCACTTCCCACTTTAATGTACTGAGTGGCTATAAATTCTGGGAGCCTCAACCTCCTGTAGCCCTGCAGATTTGTCCAGGGCCTGTAAAGGGAGAGCTATACCTTTACCTTTGGCATCCATTTTATTTCCGATCTCACTCCTACCACCTACAAAGTCACTAGCACCTAAGCAACATACCACCTTTGTTCTGTCTGTGAACGACTGTACAAAATGTCAAATTATGCAAATAACAAAGGTGTAACAATCAGCACGGTCATAATGAGGAAGTAAAGTCACAGAACTGGTCATGGAAGGCTTCTGACAGCAGACCTGTGTAGGACGATTACAATGTCAAAAGTTTTTTGACATAAGAGAAAGGGTTACGTTGTTTTTAAAAAAAGACAAAACTTGCACACACATCACATTTCAGAATCAGTCACCTTCATAATATCTTTGTTGAAGGATGACAGTATGAGCACAAATTACCATCCTGGGTCTGAATTATGTACATTGACTGGAAACACAAACCATATCATTGTAAATCATTACACAGTGTTCACAATATCAACTATTTCCACTTCACAATGGAACAACAAATGTCTGAAGGCAGTCAATCCTAACCAGGATGCAACCCATCACAGTTTGTCAATACAATTTTTTGCATTTTATCAGTTGCAGTGGCAAGACAGAGAAAAGGTGAAAAGTACACTTTGCATGAACAGAAACATACAGCAGCCAATTAATATCTTTAATTATGCAGGAAAAAAAGTATTTGGATACAAAATTAATGTTGCATGACTGAGAGTTATGATGCTCCTGAAAGGTTCCTATGGTTTTCCTAAATTCCTCCACATATATTCTAAGATTGTGTATTACTGAATCAGCTTTAGCAGTGTAAAGTATAAAACGATACGGTATGTGGGGCATTCAGAAATGATTTGGACTCAACTCATTTGCAGCAGATATGTTACCTTTAGGTTGAAGACTAGCTCAACATATTCCCCTCCTAGGTATTGCTGCGTTCTCCTTGTGAGCTTCCGGAAGGCTTCATGAAACTACTCTTTAGTGGTGTTATGATACCACTCATGGACAGCCATCTGTGCAGTTTCCTGGCCATTGCTGAAGCTATGCAACCAGTTGAAACAGTGCTGTGTGCAGGTGCTTTCTCTCCATAAATTTCGGATAAATAGATAAATGACAATGAATATCTGATGGTTTAACATCTTTTTTCCAAAGGAACCATGTGGTACATCTCTGACCATGATCATTGCCTTCCATTTTGCTACTCTTGTACATGCCCTTCAACCACTAGACTTAGTAACGATGCAGCAGCTTTTCACAGGTGTGCAGGGCTAGGGCCATTAGGTGGTGGAATGATGCACTTGATGATAATTTGTAAGATCTCACAGCTAGTTAGTTCCTAAAGAGCAGCCCTTGTCAAAATTATTTCCGAATGCCCCTTGTACTTTTCTGTCCAATGGTCCCCGATATCCAGAAGGCATTGGTTTGTTTGAAAGTTCCCTGGCTTCATACAACTGTCCTTTTGATAATATTGGCATTACTAATTTGGAGCACTGGTGGAATGATACTCATGAGAAAAATGAAGTACTAAGACAGAAACCTGTCCGAGTGCCATTTTGTCCACCACAAATGTCACAGACTGGCCTGGGATGGTAACCAGGCCTTCACATCTAAATAATCTATAAAAATTCAGTTTATTCCTCAAAGAAAACATGCTGTATCTCCATAATGCTGTTGAGGGAGAATGAATAATGCAGTGTGAAAATGTAATTCTTCCACGCTCATAACCAATTAAAGATAGGTGCTAACCTGAAACTGTAACTTGCCTGCTATTTTTAGAAGAATCTAAAAAATTATACAAATATTTTAGTTCACTTATTCTGAGAATTACAAGATATATACGCATGTACCCAATGGACAAAATGCACAGATTACTTGAATGTTCAAAGAATATGGTACAAACAGAAACTACTGTACTTTAAAGGCCAAATCAGCAGTGTTTAGGTGGAAGAGCTCCAGAAATAATAGAAATGACAAACAACAGGGTGTTATGAGTCCTGCTTGTATTGTGTTGGCAAACAATTACATGTTTAATCCAATTCTGATACATTAGTACCACCAAGACATGAACAACAGCTAGAAAAATAATTCTATAAATCAAACATCTGTCATAGACAGAATTTTAATTTGTTAACGCTGATAAAAATTGCAAAATGACTGCTGTACAAACACAACAAAGTTGCAGATAAGTCAGCAGGAAGAGACACGTGCATGTCTTTATCCCACTGTCATCATTGTTTTCCACGTGGATATTCAAGTCAAACCTACCCAGAAATGACTATTGTACAAAGATAATATCATGTTGTCCTTTCATTATCAAACTCTCAAATGCACCCCACATGATGTACTGTTCCGCAGACACAGGGAAAAGCCCATAATGGACACTGCCTATTTCACTTTGGGTGAAACCAAGCCTCGTAGCATGTCAAACGAGTTACCATCCGGATGCACACTGAACGAGATCCCATCCTGGCCTTGAACTTTCAGGAATCCAAAGTCATCCAAACCAATTATTTTAGCCTTCTGAGTTGATTCCCGTGGACCCACAACTGTAATTTCGGAATCACTGCAGACAAACAAACTGTTATCGTGTGTTGTTTCAACCTTTATGTTGCATTTTCCTACTGGCTACCCTGTACAGCCCTCTTCAGAGTGCTAACACTGTTAACCTCCCGAGCTGATATATGGCCAAAAGACATGCAAAAAAAGTGAATCTAAAATCACCCATTCTCAGAAGGTAAAAAATTACCAAACCCCCCCCCCCCAACATGAAATATGACCACCAACACCAAAGTATCAGGAGACTGCTGAACTGTCTATAGCTTACATCACAGTTTTCTTCTGTCCCTGGCAACAATTACCTTATGCCTTAAAACATGCCATAAAAACTTCTTTCATGTCATTCCTGATTTATCACTTATCATAAGTTAATAATCTGATACCACACAACCTGTGCAGAGCAACCAATCTTGCAATATTCAGAAACCTTCCAAACCTATAAGCTAAGAGGTTTGTTAAAATTTAAATCTAGCTGTGTTGATCTCCATTTTGTTGCAACAGTATGGTAAGGCTGAGTCACTAGGTCCTACAGCTTGTTGCAGCAGTGTGGCAAGGCTGAGTCACTACATCCTGTAGCTTGTTGTAGCAGTGTAGTAAGGCTGAGTCATTAGGTACTGCAGTCTGTTGCAGCAGTTTGGTAAGGTTGAGTCACTAGGTCCTGCAGCCTGTTGTAGCAGTGTGGTGAGGCTGAGTCACTAGGTACTGCAGCCTGTTGGAACAGTATGGTAAGGCTGAGTCACTAGGTACTGTAGCCTGTTGTAGCAGTGTGGAAAGTCTGAATCACTAGGTACTGTAGTCTGTTGAAGCAGTGTGGAAAGGTTTAGTCACTAGGAACTGTAGCCTGCTGCAGGAGTGTGGTAAGGTTGAGTCACTAGGTACCTGGGCCTGTTGCAGAAGTATGGTAAGGCTAAGTCACTAGGTCCTGTAGCCTGTTGTATCAGTGTGCTAAGGCTGAGTCACTAAGTCCTGTAGCCCATTGTAGCTATGTGGTAAGGCTGGGTCACTAGATATTGCATCCTGTTGTAGCAGTGTGGTAAGGCTGAGCCACTAGTTACCTCAGCCTGTTGCAGCAGTATGGTAAGGCTGAGTCACTAGGTACTGCTGCCTGTTGTAAGTGTGGTAAGGCTGAGTCACTAGTTACATCAGCCCATTGAAGTAGTATGGTAAGGCTGAGTCACTAAATACTGTAGCCTGTTATAGCCGTATGGTAAGGCTGAGTCACTAGGTACTGCAGCCTGTTGTAATAGTGTGGCAAGGCTGAGTCACTAGTTACGTCAGCCCGTTGAAGTAGTATGGTAAGGCTGAGTCACTAGGTACTGCAGCCTGTCGTAACAGTGTGGTAAGGCTGAGTCACTAGGTACTGTAGCCTGTTGCAGCAGTGTGGAAAGACTGAGTCACTATGTATATTAGCCCATTGAAGTAGTATGGTAAGGCTGAGACACTAGGTACTGCAGCCTGTTATAACAGTGTGGTAAGGCTGAGTCACTAGTTATGTCAGCCCGTTGAAGCAGTATGGTAAGGCTGAGTCACTAGGTACTGTAGCCTGTTGTAGCAGTGTGGAAAGGCTGAATCACTAGGTACTGTAGGCTGCTGAAGCAGTGTGGAAAGGTTTAGTCACTAGGTACTGTAGCCTGTTGTAGCAGTGCGGTAAGGCTGAGTCACTAGGTACTGCAGCCTGTTGCAGCAGTGTGGTAAGGTTGAGTCACTAGGTACCTCAGCCTGTTGCAGAAGTTTGGTAAGGCTAAGTCATTAGGTCCTGTAGCCTGTTGCAGCAGTGTGGCAAGGCCGAGTCACTAGGTTCTGTAGCCTGTTGTATCAGTGTGCTAAGGCTGAGTTACTAAGTCCTGTAGCCTGTTGTAGTGGTGTGGTAAGGCTGAGTCACTAGGTACTGTAGCCTATTGTAGCAGTGTGGTAAGGTTGAGTCACTAGGTACTGCAGCATTTTGCAGCAGTGTGGTAAGGCTGAGCCACTAGGTACTGCAGCATGTTGTACCAGACAAAGCACTGGTGGAATAAAAGGCTGGGGAAAGCTGACTTGCTTGGATAAAAACCTGCCCTAGTGTTTTTTTGTCCCTTAAAAGAGCCCCACAGTCTAAACTGGCACTAAACCTTGCCTGCCTTGCTGAGAAACTGGCAGCTAATCATCCAAAATATGGCACAGCTTTTGTCTTGCTTACCTAACTTTCAATTTTCAAATTCTAAAATGAAATGTGTCTTTACAACATCTAGTTAAGAACCATTATGTATGCGCACCTGTGAAGCCAGTAACTGTAGTACAGGTCCAACACTTGCTGTATCTTGCCTGCCTGGACAGCATTCAAAAGATGCTCTAGTTGTGTGAACGTGAGTGCAAACAGCTTCTCTCGTGACAGTGGTGCCAACTTCTCATGTGGAGCAGATGCCATAGAAGAGAACTGGGCAATCACCTCATTGATACATGTTGTGGGTATCCGATTGTCAAGGTTTACACCAAGACCTGAATTGACACAAAAGTGTTGAGAACTGACAGCAAACAATGTTTCAATACAACTATTAGAACTTGGATAAGCAGATATTTAGAACTGGCAAACAACATATGATTTACATTTAGTCATCATACAACACAATAAAGTGGATATCTCTGCACCTTCGACCTTGGAGAAGGAACTTATCCAGTTCGCGGAACTGCGCGTTGTTTCTGTAATGCCAAATCAAGGATGCAGTCCAGAAACCCAACAACTGAATTTACCACAGAAAATAAAAATTTTATTCTTGATAAATGCCTGCATTACAGTCTTGGAGGTTGAGATCAAGGCAACTGCTTCTGAGCTACGTTAGCGAAAGAGATCCCATTCACTACCATCACAGGTAGGACAATGGCCAGCAGAAGACACCTAAATGTTTTAAATCATCTTATTCACCACATTCACAAAGTTAATTTCTTTTGGAACTATGAGCAACAAAGGCTTGTAAAAGGACACATACAAACATAGGTTAATGAGCATATGATAGCTTACCAATATTACAAACAGCCAATGTCGAATCTACGGTAGTATTCACAATAAGACCACCTAGTTTTGCCGATCGGCCAGCATATATGTCATTGGGCCATTTCAGACGTATGTCCAAGTCCTGTAAAGTGTTCCATATGCTGAAGAAATCCAAATGTAAAATGGACAAAGATGCTTATCAGCTACACTTACGATGATTTAATTTATCAATGGTTCACTCAACAAATAGTCAGTGGATCAGTTTACATAGCATATAATGGTAAAGGAGGAATAAATTGGAATGAATGTGGAAGGAAGTGGTCATTGTCCCATTTCAGGCACTATCCTGGCATTTGCCTACAACAACTAAGGAAAACCAAGACAAACCTCAGCAGGAGAGCTGGTCTCCAGGCTGAGGTTCAAACCTGGAATCTCTTCAATACTTAGCAGGACAGCTAACTACTTGAAGAAAAAAATTATGAGCTATGTGAGAGGCAAGCTAGTAAGAGATGTGCACTGTCCAGCAACAAACACAGTATGATATGAAAAACAATCATAAATATATATGTTTTCCGTCAAGCACAACAATATTTTATTATTCAAATTATTGGCAACAAGTTTCGGTCATTAGACCATCATCAGGTCATCATTAAACAAAATTTAAAACGGGTTACCTGTAGTGCACATTAATTTCATGTTGTATGGGATCCCATAAAATTTATATCAATAGAGACAATATACATAATTTGCAGTTTTAACACAGCCTAACTAAGTGTTGTATCATTACACATCAATTTTAAATTCAATTTTATTTCAGATCTCCATAAAACTCTTATATCACAAGCAATACAACTCAAAGTTGTTAACAGATTTTTAACATTGGTATAAGTTTTATAGGATCCCATACGACAAGAAATTTATGTGCATTACATGTGACCTGTTTTAAATTTTGTTTAATGATGACCTGATGACGTACTAGTGACTAAAACTTGTTGCCAATAATTTGAATAACAAAACAGTGTTGTGCTTGTCTGAAAACATATATATTTGTTATTGTGTTTCAATTCTATAACACAACAGGATGTCCTCTACACACACACACACACACCAAAAAAAAAAAAAAACGTATGATTTGCTAAGGCTATCAGTCATGCCCTATTAAGACCAAATGCATCTGAGTCTGCCAAGCGTAAGGAAAGACCAATACATGGCTGTACCTGGTAACCTGGTAGGTTGCACACAGCTGAAACAACAGCAAGGGCCACAATATGTTGCAGCAGAGGAATGTGCTGTCCAAGGTATGTAGCGAGAGGGATGTGAAGTTGTAATGAGAACATGGCACACCCTTCAGGGCCGAGCCACATGTTGGTACTACGCCCTACACCACCTGTTTGCTGGAATGGCACAACAGCCAGACCATGTTGCAGTGCCACACCTGACAGTATATTCATCGAACTTGTCATCACGTCTGAATAGATAACAAGGCGGCCCAACACTTCAGAGTGGAGATTCTGAACACACAAGACACAGGCCATGAATTCAGCACATTATACTACACATTAGCAATAAGTCTGACAAAAGCAGGACACAGTTTCTTTGCTGCTAACCATATGTCCATCACCTGACAAGCTGTCACAATATTAATGTGCTATACCATGGCCCCTTTCATGGGTAATTTCTTTACTATATGAGGGCTGGCTGATAAGTAATGCACACAGTGGAATATCTAGAAAAAGATACCATGTATTTAAACAAACGAAAGTAGGAAGTAAAGTACAATATTTTAGCTACAAATTGACATACTTATTTTTTGACATAGTCGCCTTGTCGTTCAATACATTTTTCCCAACGTAAAACAAGT
>Ga0123355_10015672_pt1 | contig 11917 bp, 2 predicted proteins | sample TergutEmb28metaG_3_FD_89872 | JGI IMG/M metagenome (GOLD analysis project Ga0123355, IMG submission 89872) | Embiratermes neotenicus P1 segment gut microbial communities from Petit-Saut dam, French Guiana - Emb289 P1 | ecosystem: Host-associated > Arthropoda: Insects > Digestive system > Gut ... | reverse complement strand
GGTTACGATTCTTATGTGTTTGGGGGAAAGAGAAATATTAATAACTGAGATAGAGCACACCGTAATTAAGCTAATGCTGTACCAATAACACTGATAGAGAACACCATAACTGTGCTAATGCTGTACCAATAAGAGTGATACAGCACAACATAACTCAGCTAATGCTGTACCAATAAGAGTGATACAGCACACCGTAACTCAGCTAATGCTGTACCAATAAGAGTGATACAGCACACGGTAACTGTACTAATGCTGTACCAATAAGAGTGATACAGCACACCGTAACTGTGCTAATGCTGTACAAATAAGAGTGACACAGCACACCGTAACTCAGCTAATGCTGTACAAATAACAGTGATACAGCACACCGTAAATGTGCTAATGCTGTACAAATAAGAGTGACACAGCACACCGTAACTCAGCTAATGCTGTACAAATAACAGTGATACAGCACATCGTAACTAATCTAATGTTGTACAAATAGCAGTGATACAGAACACCGTAACTCAGCTAATGTTGTACCAATAACAGTGATACAGCACACCGTAAATCAGCTAATGCTGTACCAATAAGAGTGATACAGCACACCGTAACTGAGCTAATGCTGTACCAATAACAGTGATACAGAACACCTTAACTCAGCTAAAGCTGTACCAATAAAAGTGATACAACACACCGTAACTCAGCTATTGTTGTACAAATAGCAGTGATACAGCACAACGTAACTCAGCTAATGCTGTACAAATAAGAGTGATAGAGCACACAGTAACTGAACTAATGATGTACCAATAAGAGTGATACAGAACACCGTAACTCAGCTAATGCTGTACCAATAAGAGTGATACAACACACCGTAACTCAGCTAATGATATAAAAATAACAGTGATACAGAACACCGTAACTCAGCTAAAGCTGTACCAATAAAATTGAGACAACACACCGTAACTCAGCTAATGCTGTACGAATAACAGTGATACAGCACAACGTAACGCAGCTAATGCTGTACGAATAGCAGTGACAAAGCACACCCTTACTCAGCTAATGCTGTACAAATAAGAGTGATTCAGGACACCGTAACTAATCTAAAGTTGTAACAATAGCAGTGATACAGCACAACGTAACTCAGCTAATGCGGTACCAATAACAGCGATACAGCACACCGTAACTCAGCTAATGCGGTACCAATAAGAGTGACACACCACACCTTAACTCAGCTAATGCTGTAACAATAATAGTGATAATTCACACCGTAACTCAGCTAATGATATAAAAATAACAGTGGTAGAGCACACCGTAACTCACCTAATATAAAGTTGTAAAAATAGCAGTGATACAGCACAAAGTAAATCAGCTAATGCTGAACGAATAACAGTGATACAGTACACCGTAAATCAGCTAATATTGTACCAATAGCAGTGATACAGCTCACCATAACTCCGCTAATGCTGTACAAATAACAGTGATACAGCACACCTTAACTCAGCTAATGCAGTAGAAATAACAGTGATACAGCACACCATAACTCAGCTAAAGATGTACCAATTACAGTAATACAGCACACCTTAACTCAGCTAATGCTGTACCAATAAAAGGGATACAGCACACAGTAAATCAAATAATGCTGTACCATTAACAGTGATACAGCACACCTAAACTCAGCTAATGCTGTACAAATAGCAGTGATACAGCACACATTTAACTCATCTAATGCTGTAGCAATAAGAGTGATACAGCACATCCTAACTAAGCTAATGCTGTACCAACAAAAGTGATACAGCACACCGTAACTGAGCTAATACTGTATAAATAGCAGTGATACAGCTCACCGTAACTCAGTAAATGCTGTACCAATAACAGTGATACAACACACCGTAACTCAGCTAAAGTTTATAGAATTCACAGCAGGCTGTAGTGCAGTAGGAGGGATGGAATTACGTGTTTTCTTCTATACAGATTTGACTGCAGGCTATAGTGCATTAGGGCGGACGAAATAGCAGGTTTTGTGCTTTATAGAATTAAGGGCACACTGTAGTGTAGTAGGAGGGATGGAATAGGGGGTTTTGTTTTCTATAGAATTGACTACCGGCTGTAGTGTAGTAGGAGGGATGGAATAGGGAGTTTTGTTTTATATAGAATTGACTGCAGGCTGTAGTGTAGTAGGAGGGATGGAATAGGGGGTTTTGATTTTTATAGAATTGACTGCAGGCTGTAGTGCAGTAGGGGGGATTGAATAGCAGGTTTTGTTGTTTATAGAATTGATTGAAAGCTGTAGTGCAGTAGGGGTGATTGAATATCTGGTTTTGTTGTTTATAGAATTGACTGCAAGCTGTAGTGCAGTAGGGGGAATGGAATAGTGGGTTTTGTTGTTTATAGAATTGACTGCAAGTTGTAGTGCAGTAGGGGGGATGGAATAGCGGGTTTTGTTTTTTATAGAATTGACTGCTGGCTGTAGTGCAGTAGGGGGGATTGAATAGCTGGTTTTGTTGTTTATAGAATTGAATGCAGGCTGTAGTGCAGTAGGGGGGATGGAATAGCGGGTTGTGTTGTTTATAGAATTTAATGCTGGCTGTAGTACAGTAGGGGGGATGGAATAGCTGGTTTTGTTGTTTATAGAATTGAATGCAGGCTGTAGTGCAGTAGGGGGGATGGAATAGCTGGTTTTGTTGCTTATAGAATTGAATGCTGGCTGTAGTACAGTAGGGGGGATGGAATAGATGGTTTTGTTGTTTATAGAATTGAATGCTCGATGTAGTGAAGTAGGGGGGACGGAATAGCTGGTTTTGTTCTTTATAGAATTGAATGCAGGCTGTAGTGCAGTAGGGGGGATGGAATAGCGGTTTGTGTTGTTTATAGAATTGAATGCTGGCTGTAGTACAGTAGGGGGGATGGAATAGCTAGTTTTGTTGTTTATAGAATTGAATGCAGGCTGTAGTGCAGTAGGGGTGATGGAAAAGCGGGTTTTGTTGTTTATAGAATTGAATGCTAGCTGTAGTACAGTAGGGGGGATGGAATAGCTTGTTTTGTTGTTTATAGAATTGAATGCTCGCTGTAGTGCAGTAGGGGGGATGGAAATCCAGGTTTTGTTTTTTAGAACATAATTCAGGCTGTAATGCATTAGGAGTAACGGAATTAGGTTTTTGTGTATATAGAATTGACTGCATGCTGTAGTGCAGTAGGAGGGATGGAATAGCTGGTTTTGTTGTTTATAGAATTGAATGCTGGCTGTAGTGCAGTAGGGGGAATGGAATAGCTGGTTTTGTTGTTTATAGAATTGAATGCAGGCTGTAGTGCAGTAGGAGGGTTGGAATACCACGTTTTGTTTTTTAGAAGAGAATTCAGGCTGTAATGCAGTAGGGTGGATGGAATAGCGGGTTTTGTTGTTTGTAGAAATGACTGCAGGCTGTAGTGCAGTAGGGGGGATGGAATAGCGGGGTTGGTTCTTATAGAATTGAATGATGTCTGTACTACAGTAGGGGGGATGGAATAGCTGGTTTTGTTGTTTACAGAATTCAATGCTGGCAGTAGTACAGTAGGGGGGATGGAATAGCTGGTTTTGTTGTTTATAGAATTGAATTCAGGCTGTAGTGCAGTAGGGGGGATGGAATAGCGGGTTTTGTTGTTTATAGAATTGAATGCTGGCTGTAGTGCAGTAGGGGGGATGGAATAACTGGTTTTGTTTCATAGAAGAAAATTCAGACTGTAATTCGGTAGGAGTACCGGAATTAGGTTTTTGTGTTTATATAATAGACTGCTGTTTGTAGTCAAGTAGGGGGGATGGAATAGCTGGTTTTGTTTTTAAGAAGAGAATTCAGGCTGTAAAGCAGTAGGGGGTATGGAATAGCGGGTTTTGTTGTTTATATAATTGAATGCTGGCTGTAGTAAAATAGGGGGGATGGAATAGCGGGTTTTGTTGTTTATAGAATTGAATGCTGGCTGTAGTGCAGTAGGGGGATGTAATAACTGGTTTTGTTGTTTATAGAATTGAATGCAGGATGTAGTGCAGTAGGAGGGATGGGACACCAGGTTTTGTTTTATAGAAGAAAATTCAGACTCTAATTCAGTAGGAGTAACGGAATTAGGTTTTTGTGTTTATATAATAGACTGCTGGTTGTAGTGAAGTAGGGGGGATGGAATAGCTGGTTTTGTTTTTAAGAAGAGAATTCAGGCTGTAATGCAGTAGGGGGTATGGAATAGCGGGTTTTGTTGTTTATAGAATTGAATGCTGGCTGTAGTACAATAGGGGGGTGGAATAGCGGGTTTTGTTGTTTATAGAATTGAATGCTGGCTGTAGTGCAGTAGGGGGGATGGAATAACTGGTTTTGTTGTTTATAGAATTGAATGCAGGCTGTAGTGCAGTAGGAGGGATGGAACACCATGTTTTGTTTTATAGAAGAAAATTCAGACTGTAATTCCGTAGGAGTAACGGAATTAGGTTTTTGTGTTTATATAATAGACTGCAGGCTGTAGTGAAGTAGGGGGATGGAATAGCGGGTTATGTTGTTTACAATATTGACTGCAGGCTGTAAAGCAGTAGGGGATGGAATAGCGGGTTTTGTTGTTTATAGAATTGACTGCAGGCTGTAGTACAGCGGAGGGGATAGAATAGCGGGTTTTGTTGTGTACATTATTGACTGCACGCTGTAGTGCAGTAGGGGGATGGAATAGCGGGTTTTGTGGTATATAGCATTGACTGAAGGCTTTAGTAGAGCGGAGGGGATGGAATAGCGGGTTTTATTGTATACAGTATTGAATGCAGGCTGTAGTGCAGTAGGGGGGATGGAATAGCGGGTTTTGTTGTTTATAGAATTGACTGCAGGCTGTAGTACAGCGGAGGGGATGGAATAGCGGGTTTTGTTGTATACAGTATTGACTGCAGGCTGTAGTGCAGTAGGGGGGATGGAATAGCGGGTTTTGTGTTTTTTTAGGAATTACTGCAGGTTGTAGTCAGTAGGGGATGGAAAAGCGGGTGATGTTGTTTACAAAATTGACTGCAGTCTGTAGTGCAGTGGGGGGATAGAATAGCGGGTTTTGTTGTTTTACAGAATTGACTGCAGGCTGTAGTGCATTAGGGGGGATGGAATAGCGGGTTTTGTTGTTTATAGAATTGACTGCAGGCTCTAGTGCAGCGGAGGGGATGGAATAGCGGTTTTTGTTGTTTATAGAATTGGCTGCAAGCTGTAGTGCAGTGGAGGGGATTGAAAAGCGGGTTTTGTTGTTTATAGAATTGACTGCAGGCTGTAGTGCTGTAGGGGGATGGAATAGCGGGTTTTGTTGTTTATAGAATTGACTGCAGGCTGTAGTGCAGCGGAGGGGATGGAATAACGGGTTTTGATGTATACAGAATTGACTGCAGGATGTAGTGCAGTGGAAGGGATGGAATAGCGGGTTTTGTTGTGTATAGAATTGACTGCAAGCTGTAGTGCATTGGAGGGGATTGAAAAGCGGATTTTGTTGTTTATAGAATTGACTGCAGGCTGTAGTGCAGCGGAGGGGATGCAATAGCGTGTTTTGTTGTATACAGAATTGACTGCAGGTTGTATTGCAGTGGAAGGGATGGAATAGCGGGTTTTGTTGTTTATAGAATTGACTGCAAGTTGTAGTGAAGTGGAGGGGATTGAAAAGCGGATTTGTTGTATATAGCATTGACCGCAGGCTGTAGTGCAGCGGAGGGGATGGAATAGCGGGTTTTGTTGTATACAGAATTGACTGCAGGATGTATTGCAATGGAAGGGATGGAATAGCGGGTTTTGTTGATTACAGAATTGACTGTAAGCTGTTGTGCAATGGAGGGGATTGAATAGAGGTTTTTGTTGATTTTAGAATTGACTGCAATTTGTAGTGGATTGGAGGGGATGGAATAGCTGGATTTGTTGTTTACAGAATTGACTGCAAGCTGTTGTGCAGTAGGGGGGATAGAATAGCAGGTTTTGTTGTTTATAGATTTGACTGCAAGCTGTAGTGCAGTAGGAGGGAAGGATTAGCGTGTTTTGTTATTTACAGAATTGACTGAAAGCTGTTGTGCAGTGGATGGGATGGAATAGCGGGTTTTGTTGTTTACAGAATTGACTGCAAATTGTTGTGCAGTGGAGGGGATGGAATAGAGGGTTTTCTTGTTAACAGAATTGACTGCAAGCTGTTGTGCAGTAGGGGGGATGGAATAGCTGGTATTGTTTTTTATAGAATTAACTGCATGCTGTAGTGTAGTAGAGGGATTTAGTAGCGGTTTTTGTTGTTAGTAGAATTCACTGCAACCTCTAGTACCGAGGGGGGATGGTATTGCAAATTAATTTTTAGAATTGACTGCAGTCTGTAGTGCAGTAGGGGTGATGGAATGACTGGTATTGTTGTTTATAGAATTGACTGCATGCTGTAGTGCAGTAAGGTGAAAGGAATAGCAGGTTTTGTTGTTTATAGAAATGTCTGCATGCTGTAGTGCAGTAGGGGGATGGAAAAGCGGGTTTTTTTTTATATAGAATTCACCGTAGCCTTTAGTACAGTGAGGGGGATGGTATAGCAGATTTATTTTTGAATTAATTGCAGGCTGTAGTGCAGAAGGGTGGATCGAATTGCGGGTATTGTTTTTTTATAGAAATGACTGCAGGCTCTTGTGAAGTGGAGGGGATGTGCTAGCGGGTTTTTTTGTTTATAGAATTGACTGCATGTTGTAGTGCAGAATGGGGAATCAAATGGCGGATTTTGTTGTGTATAGAATTGACTGCAGGCTGTAGTGCAATAGGAGGGATGGAATAGCGAGTTATGTAGTTTATAGAATTGACTGCAGGCTGTAGTGCATTAGGAGGGATGGAATAGCGGGTTTTGTTGTTTATAGAATTGACTGCATGCTGTAGTGCAGAAGGGGGTATGAAATAGCGGATTTTGTTGTTTATAGTATTGACTGCAGGCTGCTAGTGCAGTAGGGGGGATGGAATAGCAGGTTTTGTTGTTTATAGAATTGACTGCAGGCTCTAGTGCAGTAGGGGGGATGGAATAGCGGGTTTTGTTGTTTATAGAATTGATGCAGGCTGTAGTGCAGTAGGGGGGATGGAAAAGCGGGTTTTGTTATTTATAGAATTGACTGCAGACCGTTGTGCAGTGGAGGGGATGGAATATTGAGTTTTGTTGTTTATAGAATTGACTGCAAGCTGTTGTGCAGTGGAGGGGATGGAATAGCGTGTTTTGTTGTTTATAGAATTGACTGCATGCTGTAGTGCAATAGGGGGATGGAATAGTGGGTTTTGTTGTTTATAGAATTGACTGCAGGCTGTTGTGCAGTGGAGTGGATGGAATATCTGGTTTTATTATTTATAGAATTGACTGCATGCTGTAGTGCAATAGGGGGGATGGAATTGTGGGTTTTGATATTTATATAATTGACTGCAGCCTGTTGTGCAGTGGAGGGGATGTAATAGCGTGTTTTGTTATTTTTAGAATTGAGTGAAAGCTGTAGTTCAGTAGGGGAGATAGAATAGCGGGTTTTGTTGTTTATAGAATTGACTGCAGGCTGTTGTGCATTGGAGGGGATGGAATTGCGTGTTTTGTTGTTTATAGAATTGACTGCATGCTGTAGTGGAATAGGGGGGATGAAATAGTGGGTTTTGTTGTTTATAGAATAGACTGCAGGCTCTTGTGCAGTGGAGGGGATGGAATAGCGGGCTTTGTTGTTTATAGAATTGACTGCAGGCTGTAGTGCAATATGGGGGATGGAATAGCGGGATTTTGTAATTTATAGAATTCACTGCAACTTGTAGTACAGTGGGGGGATAGTATAGCTTATTTATTTTTATTATTCACTGCAGGCTGTAGTACAGAAGTGGGGATGGAATTGCGGGTATTGTTGTTTACAGAATTGACTGCAGGCTGTTGTGCTGTGGAGGGGATGGAATGGCGTGTTGTTTTATCTATAGAATTGACTGCAAGCTTTAATGCATGAGGGGAATGTAATAGCGGTTTTTTTTTATAGAATTTACTGCATTCTTTAGTGCAGCAGGTGGGTTGGAATAGCGGGATTTGTTGTTTTTAGAATTCACTGCAGTCTGTAGTACAGTGGGGGGATGTTATAGCAGATTTATTTTTAAAACTGGGTGCAGACTGTAGTGCATTTATAGGGATGCATTAGCGTGTTTTATTGTTTCTAGAATTGTCTGCAGGCTCTAGTGCATTGGGGTGATAAAATAACAGGTTTAGTTTATTACAGAATTGACTGCAAGCTTTAGTACATTAGTGTGGAAGGAATAGAAAGTTTTGTTTATTATAGAATAGACTGCAGTCTATAGTGCATTAGGAGGGATGGTATAGCAGGTTTTGTTTTTTATAGAATTGAATGCAGGCTGTAGAGCATTAGGGTGGATTGAATAGCAGATTCTGTTGTATTTAGAATTTACTGCAGGCTGTAGTGCTGTAGGAGGGATGGAATAGCGGGTTTTGTTGTTTATAGAAATGACTGCAGGTTGTACTGCAGTAGGGGGGATGGAGTGGCAAATTTTTTTATTTTAGAATAGAATTCATTCTTTAGTGCTATAGGATTATCGGAATTACGTGTTTTATTTTTATAGAATTCACTGCAGTGTATAGTGATTTAGGAGGGATGGAAAGCGGGTTTTGTATTTTATACAATTGTCTGCAAGCTTTAGTGCAGTAGGGGGTGGAATAGTAGGTTTTGTTTATTACAGAATGGACTGCTAGCAGTAGCACATTAGGTTGGATGGAATAGCAAGTTTTTTATTATAGAATAGACTGCTGGCTATAGTGCAGTAGGAGGGACGGCATAGAAGGTTTTGTTTTTTATAGAATTGACTGCAGGCTCTAGTGCATTAGGTTGGATAGAATGCCGGGTTTTGTTGTTTAAAGAACTGACTGCAGGCTGTAGTGCAGTAGGGGTGATGGAATAGCAGGTTTAGCTTTTTTAGAACAGAATTCAGGCTGTAGTGCAGTAGGATTAACGGAATTACCTGTTTTGTTTTAATAGAATTCACTATAGGCTGTATTGCAGTAGGAGGGATGGAATATCGGGTTTTGTTTTTGATAGAATTCTCTGCATGCTGTAGTGCAGTAGGAGGGATGGAAAAGCTGGTTATGTTGTTTATAGAAATTACTGCAGTTCGTAGAACAATATGCGGAATGGAAAGCTGGTTTTGATGTTTGCAGTCATTAGGGCAGTAGGAGGGATGGAATTGCGTGTTTTGTTGTTTATAGAATTGACTTTAAGCTGTATTCCATTAGAAGGAATGGTATAGCGTGTTTGGTATTTTCTAGTATTGACTGCAGGTTTTAGTGCAATAGGAGGGATGGAATAGAGTGTTTTGTTGTTTATAGAATGGACTGCAGGGTGTAGTGCAGTAGGAGGGATGGAATAGCGGGTTTTGTTGTTTATAGAATTGACTGCTGGCTGTAGTGCATTAGGAGGGATGGATTAGCGGGTTTTGTTGTTTATAGAATTGACTGCAGGCTGTAGTGCAGTAGGTGGGAAGGAATAGCAGATTTTGTTGTTTATAGAATTGACTGCCGGCTGTATTTCCGGGGAGGGGATAGAATATCGGGGTTTGTTGTTTATAGAGTTGACTGCAGGCTGTAGTGAAGTAGGGGGGATGGAATAGCGGTTTTTGTAGTTCATAGAATTGACTGCAGGCTGTAGTGCAGTAAAGGGGGATGGAATGTCGGGTTTTCTTTTTTATAGAATAGACATCATGCCTTAGTGCAGTAGGGGGAATTGAATAGCGTGTTTTGTTCTTTATAGAAATGACTGCAGGCTCTAGGTCTGTAGAGAGATGGAATAGCACGTTTTGTTTTTTATAGAAATTACTGCAAATTGTTGAATAATAGGCGGAATGGAAAGAGGGTATTGTTGTTTTTAGTATTGCCTGCAATCATTAGGACAGTAGGAGTGATGGAATTGCGTGTTTTGTTACTTATAGAATTGACTGCAGGCTGTAGTACAGTAGGGGAGATGGAATAGTGGGTTTTGTTGTTTATAGAATTGACTGCATGCTGTAGTGCAGTGGAGGGGATGGAATAGCGTGTTTTGTTGTTTATAGATTTGACTGCAGGCTGTAGTGTAGTAGGGTGAATGGATTAGCGTGTTTTGTTTTTTATAGAATTGACTGCAGTTTGTAGTGCTGTAAGGGGGGATGGAATTGCGGGTTTTGTTGTTTATAGAATTGACTGCAAGCTCTAGTGCAGAAGGGGGGATGGAATAGCGGGTTTTGTTGTTTATAGAATTGACTGCAAGCTGTAGTGCAGTGGAGGGGATGGAATAGCGTGTTTTGTTGTTTGTAGAGTTGACTGCAGGCTGTAGTGCAGTAGAGGGAATGGATTAGCGTGTTTTGTTGTTTGTAGAATTGACTGCAGGCTGTAGTGCAGTAAGGGGGGATGGAATAGCGGGTTTTGTTGTTTATAGAATTTACTACAGGCTGTATTGAATTAGGGGGGATTGAATAGCAGGTTTTGTTGTTTATAGAAATTACTGCTGGCTGAAATTCAACAGGTGGGATGGAATAGCGGTTTTGTTGTTTATAGAATTGACTGCAGGCTGTAGTGTAGTAGGAATGATGGAATAAAATGTTTTGTTGTTTATAGAATTGACTGCAGGCTGTAGTGCATTAGGAATTACGGAATAACTGGTTTTGTTGTTTTTAGATTTTCCTGCAGGCTCTAGGGCTTTAGGGGGAATGGAAAGCGGGTTTTGTTGTTTATAGAATTGACTGCAGTCTGTAGTGCAGTAGGAATGATGGAATAACGGTTTTTTTTAAGAATTGACTGCCTGCTCTAATGCAGTATGAGGGTTGAAATAACGGGTTTTGTTGTTTATAGAATTTCTGTACTATTCATTCCTTAAGGCTCCGTTAAACCACCAAATTTTCCCTAACTGCAAATTTCATGATATGGTTTTTTTACATTCAAAACCTTGGTACCATAAATCAGAAGGTCTTTTGTAAACGTAATGGACCAACACATGTTTATATCTCCCCGTCTTGTACATATGCCAACTTGAGCCACTCGAATAAACTCCGAATTCATTCTTCCTCATAACAAATTTAATATTTTCTTCTCTCTTAAGTCTCCCACACGTTCAACTAACCACAACTGTTGTTCTCCAACTGGTCCCAGTCCGCAGCATGTACTGCACATGTGACCTTCCTTACTCCATTTACTTTAATACTATTCAATACACAAATCAATACAAATCTCCGCATCAAATAATCTTCCCCACAGTCTATATCCCTTCCTTCTGCTCAGCTCCAACCATTAGCAGACCCCCAAATTACTGTTACTGCAAATTCACCTCTCACACCCACAAAAGTAGTTAGATTGTTATAGTTTTACAGCGTTCATTGCGTGCATTTGGTACATTAAACATTTGATTGCACCAACAAATACAGTCAATGTATATTTCAATTCCTTAACTCCTACATGTTTCGCCATTGTCACTGTCTTTATGGAGCTTACAGGAAATTTCATTGAAACAAACAACAATGTATAGTTTCTAATAAACATACATTGTTGTGATGTCTGTATTGCTGTTAGTGTTTATAATTGTTGTATGTGTGTAATATAGAATAGTTCTGTTAATATAGTGATAATGTAACTGTTTGCTAGTACGACTGAAAGGTGCACTAACTGTCCGTTACAGTTACTGCACTTCCCCAAACTGCATTCTGTCCTTTAAATTGTTGGCAATATTTTTATTTTTCTTATAAAATTCTTTAGTTGTAATTGAGATAAAGTTGTTCGTTTTTATTGCTTTGTGTTTTAATGAAATTTTGGTGTAAGATCCTTGAAGATGGCACAAAATATGCACGCTTATCCTACCAACCGACGGTACAAGGACTGCCTTTCCAAACCCCAAATACCGGACGGAAGTTGGAATTGAATTGGGATATTAAATTTAGCGCAACTTTACTGGAAGGACGCGATCCATTGT
>Ga0123355_10015671_pt1 | contig 11917 bp, 9 predicted proteins | sample TergutEmb28metaG_3_FD_89872 | JGI IMG/M metagenome (GOLD analysis project Ga0123355, IMG submission 89872) | Embiratermes neotenicus P1 segment gut microbial communities from Petit-Saut dam, French Guiana - Emb289 P1 | ecosystem: Host-associated > Arthropoda: Insects > Digestive system > Gut ... | reverse complement strand
ATCAATCGCTTATATGGTATTCTCTTACATGGAGCAATTCACTGGACGTTCATTCGTTGATGAAGATTTCCAATTTAATTATACATTAGAAGAATTAGAGCGTGGATTCCAATTAATTCAAGATTTTATGGATAATGGTGTTATGCCTGATGGTTCATTTGACTCGGATGCAATCAATGCATCAAATCCAAACTGGATTGCTGGACATTATGGTGGTGTTAGTGAGTGGGATTCATCAATTAATGCATGGATTGAAAATATAGAAGATGGTGAAGAAGTGATTGAAATTCGCCCTCATTTCACAATGGATGGCGCTTTAAATAGTGGTTGGATGTCTCGTCCTTCAATGGTGTTTGCGATTTCTCGCAATACTCAGTATCCAGAGGTTGCTGCTGCATTCTTAAATTTCATGTTAACAGATCAGCGTGCTATTGAAATCATTGGTACTGACCGTGGAGTCCCGTTAAATACTGTTGGGCGTGCACATTTTGATGCTGCAGAGTTAGGTGGACCTGTTGTAGAGGCAAATGCACTACATGCCAATGCTGAAACGACTACAATGAACCCAGTATTCGAATTCCCTGAGGTTCGCGAGGTTTATGAGGATCAGTTAATGGCAATCTTCCATGGAAATGCGACAGTAGAAGAAGCAGCTGAGGTTGTTTATACAACTATTCAATCAGTCATTGATAGTGCAATAGACTAATTCAAGGTCTTTTTGGGTAAAGAGTCAGTCGAAATACTGACTCTTTATTCTTAGATTAAAATCAAAATTTCCATAGTAAAAATAAGGAGAGAAGACAGTGAGCGATGAGGTTAAAAAGAAAAAAACAAAATTCCGATGGAGTGCTGCGTACTTTTTTTTAATCCCTTGGTTAATTGGAATAGTCGTTTTTAGACTGTACCCATTTATTGAGGCATTTAGAATCAGTTTGTTTAATGAACGAATTGGTCGTCCATCTGAGTTTGTCGGTTTAGGAAACTTTAATGAAATCTTACGGGAAAGTACTCCGAGTGGGCTATTATTCAGACAATCCTTAGGCATTACGTTTAGATATGTATTATTGACTGTACCACTCGTGTTAGTTTTTGCATTATTTATTGCTTTTATTTTGAATTTTAAGATAAAGGGGATTGGATTTTTTAGAACAGCTTTTTATATTCCTTCAATTCTAGGTGGGAGTGTTGCAATTGCAGTACTTTGGCGTTCTGTCTGGGGAAATCAAGGATTAATTAATTCATTTATTCGAATCATTGGGAATGCACTTAACTATTTGCCTTTTGTAAATATGTATATACCTGAAGTCCCCGTAGGGTGGATGGTTCAAGGAAATACTGCGCTATTTGTTATGTCAATTCTTCGTGCCTGGCAATTTGGCTCAGCAATGCTGATTTTCTTATCCGCCTTGCAAAATGTGCCAGCATCTTTATACGAGGCTGCGTCAATTGATGGCGCCAAAAAGTGGCGCCAATTCTTCACAATAACAGTACCGATTATTACACCAACGATTCTGTTTAATACAATCCAGTTGTTAGTTGCAGCTTTTCAGGAATTCAATGCGCCATACTTAGTTCCGGCGGAACCAGGTGGACCTAACAACGCAACGCTGCTACTAAATGTATTTATTTATCAACGGGCATTTGAGCATAATAATTTTGGAATCGCCGGTGCTGCATCATGGATTATGTTTATACTAATTATGCTTGCAACAATGATTATCTTTAAGTTCTCTAATAAATGGGTATTTTACAACGACTAAGAAAGGAGCGACTAAATATGACTTTTTCTACAAAAACAAAAATATTAAATGCAACGAGATATACTGTGTTAGGAATTGTTTCACTTATTATGCTCTACCCATTAATTTGGATGATTGCTGGTATTTGGCGACCTAATCCAGAGGCTTTCATTGCCGGGTTGTTTGCACAAAATCCAGTTAGTGGAATAGAAAGCATTAGAGATGGCTGGATGATAGGTGGTAGTAATTTATTGTTTTATTTTGGGAATACCTTGAGATTTTTAGTCCCGCGTGTTATCGGGCAAGTTGTTTCGTGTGTTGTTACAGCCTATGCGCTTACAAGATTCCAGTTTAAAGGTAAAAAACTTGTTTTCTCGTTAGTTATCGCAACATTGCTCATGCCAGAAGTTATTTTTCGAATCCCAATGTTCCAGCTTTATAGTAATATTGGATTACTGGGAACCTTTATGCCACTTTGGCTTGAGAATGCTTTCGCTACTGGTTCATTCTTCGTATTTATGTTAATTCAGTTTATGCGGGGAATTCCTAAAGAGCTTGATGAAGCAGCTAAAATTGATGGTTGTAATTCATTCCAGACTTTAATATTGGTTCTACTTCCTGTCATGAAACCAGCAATTATTACAGTAGCATTGTTAACATTTATGTGGGGAATGAATGATTACTTGGGTCCGTTAATTTATCTTCGTAGTTCAGATAGATGGGCACTGCAGCAAGCTCTGCGCTCAATAATGGATCCTACAGGTTATGAGATGATTTGGAGTCGAGTTTTTGCAGCATCTGTTATGACTTTGATTCCCGCTATTACATTATTCTTTGCAGCTCAGAGATACTTTATCGATGGTATTGCATCAACTGGTTCGAAAGAATAGGATTTTTAATTTTAACAACAAGTAACTAATGATGAAATGCGCATTAGTTATTTGTATTTGGGGAGGGGAACGCGAAATTTTCACAATAAAATTAAAGAGATCGAGGTGAGATTGTGCTTAATAAGTATGAACCATATTCAAAATACGAACTGTATTTTAAAGAATTTCTTAAAAATTTCACACCTTATAAGGGGTTTTGGTGCTATGAGGATGGCGTTATTTTAAAAGGCGCGATTGATTTATATGAAGTGACTGGGGACGAGTTTTACTGGGATTTTTTAGAAGGATATTTAAATGATTTTGTTGATAGTGATGGGAACTTGAAAGGTTATAAAATGGATGAGTATAACATCGATCATATTAACCCAGGAAATGCTTTATTCTTTGCTTATGAAAAAACAAAAGATGAGCGTTTTATGAAAGCAATCGAAAAACAAATGGATCAAATTAGAAGTCATCCAAGAATTCCAGCTGGTAATTTTTGGCACAAAAATCGTTATCCGCATCAAGTGTGGTTAGACGGATTATATATGGCTTTGCCCTTCTATACAGAGTATGAAAATAAATACAATGGACATCAAGGGTATGAAGATATCTATACACAGTTTATGAATGTTAAAGCTGTTTTGCGCGATGAAAAAACTGGACTTTATTATCATGCTTATGACGACAGCAAATCAATGTTCTGGGCTAATAAGGAGACTGGCTTGTCGGAGAATTTCTGGTTGCGTGCTGAAGGCTGGCTATTAATGGCGCTAGTTGATACTGCAAGCAAAATGAGCGAAACGATTTTTGAGTATTACAAAGGTTTAAAAGATTTAGCAAAAGAAGCTATTACTGATATTTTACCATTCCAAGATGCGCAGACTGGTATGTGGTGGCATGTTATTGATCAAGCTGGTCGTGAAGGGAATTATGTAGAAGTATCTGGGACGGCGATGGTTGTTTATTCGATTTTAAAAGGAATTCGTTTGAATATTTTAGATGATTCATTAAAGGATGTTGCAGTAAGGGCTTTTGAAGGAATTTTAGAAACTTATGGGTATGAGGAAGGTGGTAAGCTTCATATCGGTGGGATTGTATGTGTAGCTGGGCTTGGTGAATTTGATGGTATCAAGCGCGATGGATCATATGAATATTATATTTCTGAAGAGGTAGTGGCTGATGAGGCTAAGGCAATTGGACCGCTGATGTCAGCGTATGCTGAGTATTTAAGGCTTACAACGTAATTTTTGAATCTGAGGAGATGGAGAGTGGGTTTATGAAATTTAAGGTAATTGTTAAAACTTCAACAAGCTTGGCGATAGAACTCGTGAATAAAGATGTGGTTACTAGTTCTGCCTGTTATGATGTTTATTTAAATGATGAAAAAATTTTAGAAGCAAATACGAAAAACGTCTTTTCACTCTATAATTTGAAACCAAATACTGAATACTACATTAAACTGGTTGGTGCTAATGGTGAAATGGCGACTGCTCTTATTCAAACTGATGTTGAAAGTATTTGTTTGAATGTTAGAAGATTTAATGCGATTGGTGATGGTGTGACTGATGATACGCAGGCGATTCAAGCGGCGATTATGTCGTGCCCTAAGCATGGACGCGTCCTGATTCCAGCAGGGACTTATTTGGTTAAGACGATTTTCTTGAAATCGGATATGACCTTAGAACTTGCTGAAGGAGCAACATTGTCTTATGCTGGTGCATTTTACGAAGGAGCTATTTTACCGGGCTATTTAGTTGATCCTTTTGGCGAAGAATATTATCTAGGATCATGGGAAGGTAATCCTCTAGATAGTTATACTGCTTTAATTCAGGGGATTAATGTTGAGAATGTTAATATCATTGGTAAAGGTGTACTAGATGGGAATGGTCATCACTTCTGGGATTATCCTAAAGTGAAAAAAGGCGCTTGGCGACCGCGTCTACTGCAAATCATTCATTCAAAGTTTATTACAGTACAAGGTATTACCGCTCAAAATTCTCCATCTTGGACTATTCATCCACTATTCTCAGATGCGCTTGTATTCGCGGATTTGAAAATTATTAATCCGAAAGATTCGCCGAATACGGACGGGTTGAATCCTGAGTCCTGTAATCGTGTTCTTATTGTTGGTGTGTATTTTTCAGTAGGGGATGACTGTATTGCGATTAAAGCTGGGAAGATTTATTTAGGTCGTAAACTCAGGAGATCTACTCAGTATGTTATCATTCGAAACTGTAGCATGAATTTCGGTCATGGTGCAGTTGTCATTGGTAGTGAGATGGCGGGCGGTGTTAAAAATGTCACCGTTAGTCAATGCTTGTTCAACGAAACAGATCGTGGATTACGTATTAAAACGCGCCGCGGTCGCGGGAAAGATGCAATTATTGATGGCATCCATTTCAGAGATATTAAAATGGATCGCGTACTTGCACCACTTGTTGTTAATAGTTTTTACTTTTGCGATCCAGATGGTCGTAGTGAGTATGTTAAAACAAAAGAAAAGTTGCCAGTTGATGATCGCACGCCTTATATCGGGAAATTAGTTTTTGAAAATATTGAGAGTAAAAATAGTGAAATATCGGCAGGTTTTTTCTATGGATTACCTGAGCAACCGATTGAGGAATTGATTTTTAAAAATTGTGACTTTATATTTGCAGATGATGCCAAACCCGGATATCCAGCGATGATGGATGATATTCCGACTTATTGTAAGGCAGGGTTGATTTTTAACCATGTTAAGTCTATAATTATAGACAATGTGAAGATAGATGGCATCGCTAGTGAGAAGGTAACATTAACTGATGTTGACAAGGTGGTAATGGATCATGTTGATTAGAAGAATAGTGGCTAATATTATTGATCTGTTTGTTTTAATTGGATCAGTAGCGGTAGGTGTTTACTTAGCTGCTGGGGTGGCAGATCTGTTTGAAGAGCCCTTCTTCTTATTAACGGTTAGTATGATTTGCATTATCATTTTAGTTCCCATTGGCTTACAGTCTTTGTTTTGGCTCGACAGCACAACGATTGGTAAAATGCTAGTTTTTATTAAAGTTGTCAAAAATGAAGATGGGGAAAATTTAGACTATTTCCAAATGTTTACACGAGATTTTTTATTAAAAATATTATCGGCTAATCTCGTTACCTTGCCAGCTTTTCTTGGAAAACCAGCCATTCATGATATCATTGTCGATTCAAAAGTTATTATTAAACCTAAAGAGAAGAGAGGAAGCTAGGGTGAAAAAGTTTTTAGATCAAGATTTTTTATTACATAATGAAACGGCTAAAACGCTGTACCATGAGTATGCAGCTAAATGTGCGATTATTGACTTTCATAATCATTTAAGCGCACAGGAGATTTATGAAAATAAGCAGTTTAGTGACTTAACTGAAGTTTGGTTAGGAGGCGATCATTACAAATGGCGTGTGCTCCGAACGTTAGGTGTAGCTGAAGGGATGATAACTGGATCAGCATCTGCCGAAGAAAAGTTTGCCGCTTGGGCAAAATCGATGCCTTATTTAATAGGAAATCCACTGTACCACTGGACGCATTTAGAATTACAAAGATATTTTGGAATCGACACAATGCTCTCTGAAAAATCAGCCGAGGCGATTTTTACTAAATGTAATGAAATGTTACAAAAGGAAGAATACCGTGTTCGTGGGTTACTTGAGATGCAGAAGGTTCAAGTGATGTGTACAACTGATGATCCTGTTGATGATTTAAAATTTCATCAGTTAATTGTTGAAGATAAGACGATTGATTTACAAGTATTACCATCATTCCGTCCTGATAAAGCTGTTAATATTGAGTTAAGCTGGTTTAATGATTGGGTGAATACTTTGGCGGATGTTGTCGGTCAAAGTATCGAAAAGTTAGATGATTTGTTTGATGCTTTAGAAAGTCGGATGGACTTTTTTGTATCTGTCGGGTGTAAGGTGTCTGATAATGGGATTGATGTGTTCTCTTATACGACTGGTGTGACTCATGCCGAAGCAGAGGCGATTTTTTTAAAGGGTCGTGCAGGTGATGTTTTGACCGATGCAGAGGTTGAGAAGTATAAAGCTTATGTGATGTTGTTTTTAGGTAAAGCATACCATAAGCGTAGTTGGGTGATGCAGCTTCATATCGGCGCTTTACGTAACAATAATACGCGGAAATTAAATGAAATTGGACCTGATACTGGGTATGATGCTGTCAATAATTCATTCGATATTGCGAAGTTAGGGAAATTCTTGAATGATTTAGATGGTGAAGATAAGTTGCCGAAAACGATCATTTATAATCTTAACCCAGCTGATAATCATAAAATCGTCACTTTAATGCAGTGTTTCCAAGATGGAATTACGCCAGGTAAATTGCAGTTTGGGTCTGGGTGGTGGTTTATGGATCAAAAAGATGGTATGATTAATCAGATGCGCGATTTAGCTGCAAATGGTGTCCTCGCTAAATTTATTGGGATGCTAACTGATTCAAGAAGTTTTTTGTCATTCCCGCGCCATGAATATTTCCGTCGTATTCTTTGTCAATTATTAGGTGAATATGTGGAATTAGGAGAGTATCCAGCTGATATTGAGTTTTTAGGACGTGTTGTTTGTGATATTTCTTATTATAATGCAAAATCATATTTTGGTTTTGAAAATTTAAAATAAGGCAACGAGTTGATTTTTGAAAAAAGAGATTACGATTGCCAACGTATCTGCTTCTTCATGAGTTTACGAATGATTAGAGGCCACTGCGTCTATGTAATTTATCGGAGGTATTTTAAAACATGAATGTACTAAATAATTCAGTGATCGGAAATCATCTAGAACGCCCGATTAAAATTGTTCAATTTGGAGAAGGTAACTTCTTAAGAGCATTCGTCTGCTGGATGTTTCAAGAATTAAGTTATGCAGGAGTTTATCATGGTGATGTTGCAGTTGTTCAACCATTAGCAGCTGGTCGTATTAAAGAATTAGCTGAACAAGATGGCTTATATACACTTGTTCAAGAAGGTGTAAAAGATGGCGAATTCGTTGCAACTACACAGGTTATCGACATTTTGCGCGCGTTCGTTAATCCATACGAAGATTATAATGCATACTTAAAATTAGCAGAAATTGACACGTTAGAATTTGTCTTTTCTAACACAACCGAAGCAGGTATCGTTTTAGACGAGTCAGATTCTATCGAAAATACACCGCCTAAAACATTTCCTGGGAAATTATTAGCGTTTTTGTGCCATCGTTACCAAAAGTTCAATGGCGCTATGGATAAAGGGCTATTCATCGTGCCATGTGAATTAATCGATGATAACGGAGATGAGTTGTATAAGTGTGTGAAACGTCTAGCAGAAATTAATGGATTAGACTCAGAATTTATGAAGTGGTTAGATGAAGCTAATACATTTACAAATACGCTAGTCGACCGAATCGTACCAGGCTATCCAGCGGATCGTATCAAGGCGTTAACTGAAAAGCTCGGTTACGTAGATAATAATATCGTGATGGGCGAAGTGTTTCATTTATGGGTTATTGAAGATCGTAATGGAATTGGAAAAATCTTAGACGGTGCTAAAGCAGGTTTGAACATGGTATTTACGAAGGATATTAAGCCATATAAAATTCAGAAAGTTCGTATTTTGAATGGGCTTCACACATTAATGGTACCAGTTGCTTACTTGAAGGGCATTGATACAGTCGGTGATGCCATGAGAGATGATATGATGTTGAAGTTTATTAAGAATGCAGCTGATTTAGAAATTATTCCGGCTACTTCGCATTATTTATCAAAAGAAACATTGACTGCATTTGCAAATGAAGTTTATGATCGTTTTAGCAATCCACAAATACACCATGAGTTAATGGCAATTTCATTAAATTCAACAGCTAAATTTAAAAGCCGTTTATTGCCAACAGCATTTGACTATGCAAAAGCTAATGGGACGTTTCCGCCTTATATGGCATTTTCGTTAGCTAGTATGTTAGTCTTCTTTAAAGGGTCACGAAATGGTGAAAAAATTAATTTGCAAGATGAGCCCCAATTTTTGGATTTCTACTCTGATGTTTGGGTGAAGTATGATGCAAATGAGTTAGATGCACGTGGTGTTGTTAGTGCGTTTTTAGGGTTGGAATCACATTGGGAATCTAATTTGAATGAGATTCCTGGTTTGACTGATCAGGTGACGGATGCAGTATGCGCAATTTTAGCTGATAATATGGAGATTGCATTAACGAATTTCTTAGCTGAATAATGATGGATGGTGGTTACGCTGAAGGCGTTGATAAGATTAATTGATAAAAATTTTCCGCTTCTTGTGCCACTTGGATTGTTATTAGGAATGTTTCTTGGGGATTTGATTGTTGATTTTCGTGTTTTTATTCCATGGATATTTGCACTTGTTACTTTTATCGGTGCTTTGAGAATTGATTTTGATTCTTTTAAACGGACAATTGAAAAACCGAAACCAATCATTTTGGTCATGTCAATCTTAAGAGTACTAATGCCTTTGTGGGCGCTTCTGCTTGGGATGATTATTTTTCCAGGGAATATTTACACGCGAACAGGATTATTGTTATTTGCTTTGATCCCAGTAGGGGTTAATAGTGTTATATGGACTGTCATGTATAAAGGAAATATTTCTTTGACGTTAAGTGTTGTGTTGCTTGATACACTGTTGTCACCACTGGTGTTGCCTTTTAGTATTTTACTTTTAACAGGGGCAAGTATTGAGTTAGATACTGCTGGTATGATGTTGAGCTTGTTACAGATGATCGTCATTCCTTCTATCATTGGTATGGCGATTAATCAATTAACAAAGGGTGAATTGCCTAAAAAATGGAATGCTAAATTAGCGCCATTGTCTAAAATAGGATTAATAACGGTTGTTATGATTAACGGTGCCGTTGTTAGCGACTATTTTACAGCAATTGATTTGCAGCTGTTGATGATTATGGGATCTATTATACTTTTAGCAGCATCTGGATATACAATGGCTTGGAATCTTGCTAAGCTGTTGAAATTAAGTGAAGCCGATATGAAAGCAGCGATCTTCTCTGGCGGGGCACGCAATGTAAGTACTGGTGTTGTTATTGCAGTTGCTTATTTTCCAGTAGCAGTGGCAATCCCTGTCGTAACGGGTATTTTATTTCAGCAACTTGTTTGTGCAACTGTTGCTAAAATGTTGGAAAGGAGGCACTGCGATGAGAGATTTTATTAAGTTACATCCAAATGATAATGTGATTATTGCATTAAAGCAACTCCCAGTTGGTCTGGAAGTTGATGTTGACGGGCAAAAAATTGTCCTAGGTGAAGATATTAGACAAGGTCATAAAATTGCTATCCAGGATATTGAAAGTGGTCAGGATGTTGTCAAATATGGTTTTCCAATTGGTCATGCGACGGTACCAATTAAAGTTGGTTGTCATGTACATACTCATAATATAAAAACGAATTTGGGTGAGCAGCTGGATTATGAATATGTACCTGAGTTGGAAGTGAAAGTGGCTACTACCACAGATCGCATGGTACAAGTTTACCATCGCAAAAATGGTGATATTGGCATTCGTAACGAATTATGGATTATCCCAACGGTGGGTTGTATTAACAAAATGGCTCAGCGTATTAAAGATCGCTTTTTAGCCGAAGCTGGTGATCTAGTCGCAGATGTTGACGGTGTATTTGTCTTTGAACATGCTTATGGTTGCTCACAAATGGGTGACGATCATGAAACAACAAAAAAGATTTTACAAAATATTGTCCAACATCCAAACGCAGGCGCCGTTTTAGTCATTGGGTTAGGCTGTGAGAATAATCAAGTAGCAGAATTTGAAGAAGGGCTTGGCAAGTACGATCAAGAGAGAATTCGTTTTATGGTTGCGCAAGCGCATGATGATGAAATTGAAGTCGGGACTAAAATCGTCCGTAAGCTATACAATATCATGAAAAAAGACCGTCGTAGCGCTTCACTATTTAAAGATCTAAGAATCGGGTTAGAATGTGGTGGAAGTGATGGCTTCTCTGGAATTACTGGCAACCCATTACTAGGCTACTTTTCCGATTATCTAATCGTTGGGGGCGGCACAACAGTCTTGACAGAAGTACCTGAAATGTTCGGCGCTGAAACCATTTTAATGAATCGCTGCGAAAACGAGGAAGTCTTTCATAAAACTGTTCGTTTAATCAATGACTTCAAGCAATACTATGAAGATAATAATCAAGTCTGTTATGAAAATCCATCACCAGGAAATAAAGATGGTGGGATTTCAACCCTCGAAGATAAATCACTAGGATGTACGCAAAAAGCTGGGACATCAAATGTTGTCGATGTTTTATTCTACACAGATCGGCTGAAGAAAAATGGTCTTAATTTAATGGAAGGACCTGGAAATGATTTAATTGCGACAACGGCATTAGGCGCTGCTGGTTGTCATCTAGTGTTATTCACAACAGGTCGTGGAACGCCTTATGGAGGATTTGTCCCAACAGTTAAGATATCGACTAACACAACCCTGGCGCAGAAGAAACCACATTGGATTGATTATGATGCTGGGAAGATGTTAACGGTAGCAACGACTGGGGAGGTTGTAGAGGATTTCAAAGATTATGTGGTTAAAGTTTGTAATGGACAATGGGTGAATAATGAAATTCATGATTATCGCGAGATTGCAATTTGGAAATTCGGGGTAACGATGTAAGGAGATTTTTATATGTCTTGACGAAAATGGCAATGTAATGGTTAATAAGAAATAGTTTTAGGAGGCGAAAAGAAGATGAGATTAGGAATTAGAGGACATGATTTAGGGAAAAATACACCTGCGAAATTTGCGCAGTCGGTGGTAGATGCTCAATTAGAATCAATTCAATTGGTGTTACCGAAGGCAATTCAATTTGATAGCGAGATTGCTCCAATTTTAAATGATGAGTTAACAAATGAGGTTAAAGCACAGCTAGAGGAAAAAGGGGTTAAAGTTGCGATGATGGGTGCTTATTTTAATCCCATCCATAGTAATAAGGAGCTTGTTGCTGATACGGTTGAAAATTTTAAGAACCATCTAAAGAAAGCTAAATTTTTTGGTACTAAGTTTGTCGGAACAGAAACGGGTTCTTATAATGATGATGAATGGACTTGGCATGAAGATAATGGTTCAGAAGCTGGTTTTCAGGAGCTACTACGGGTTTTCAAAGATATTTTGCCAGTCGCGGAAGCGGCAGGGACATATTTGACCATTGAACCAGCATATCATCACGTTATTTCGACCCCGATTAGGCTGAAGAGACTTGTAGATGAGTTAGATTCGCCGAATGTGCGTGTTATCTTTGAT
>Ga0123355_10015668_pt1 | contig 11918 bp, 9 predicted proteins | sample TergutEmb28metaG_3_FD_89872 | JGI IMG/M metagenome (GOLD analysis project Ga0123355, IMG submission 89872) | Embiratermes neotenicus P1 segment gut microbial communities from Petit-Saut dam, French Guiana - Emb289 P1 | ecosystem: Host-associated > Arthropoda: Insects > Digestive system > Gut ... | reverse complement strand
GGTGTTCGAAAAGGGGTTTGTGACTGTGGGGGGATCACAAGAAGAAGTGTGGTTCTGTTTTTGGGGGGGGGGGGGGGGGGATGGGAGTGTAGAGCGGCTGTTTTCCTCCACAGCATTGTAAGACTGTCGGCTGCGCTGTTGTTTTATTGTTTTAAACTTATGAATACATTTTGTCTGAGCGAGAACCTAAATAGTTATGTACTGGAGAGAAAGTCGCATGTTTTTGCGTTTGCCATTGGCGTTGACGAGAGACCTCTCCAGTTAACAGTTTTCAAAACATTGACGACACTCTCGTAAGGAGGCAGATGGTTCGAGGTTAGTAAGTTTTAATTTTTAGGTATTTTTTTTGGCGCCCTCTGAAAAACTGTTTCGGAAACACCGATTAGTTCCACAGTTCTTTGGCCTGTAACAGCCCCCGAACTGTCCCTTTTTAAATTTAAATTAAACGCCTTATGTGAAATATTGTGGGTCAATTTTAATTTCCGTTTTGTTGTGAAGAACCATTTACTTTGGAGATGAGCCGGTTGCTCAGTCGGTGCGGTGACTAGGCTGTGGGCTGGACGATCGGTGTACGTGCAGAGATGTCAAGCGGACTTTGCCGATTACGGTTCTGGAGTGTTGCTGCCACACTATCCTGCCAGGTTTAGATCGGATAATATGATGACGATCAAACGTAGGAGGATGCATTGAGCTGGGCATGTAGAAAGATTGGACGAATGAAAAATGCATACAGAATCTTACTGGGAAAACCTGAAGGAAGGGGCTGCTTGGGTGACCGTAGATGGAAAAATAATATTAAAGGAGTCTTGAATAAGGACTGCTTATATAGATTGAACTGATCTGGTATAAGGTTTGCACCTGTGGCAGCTCCTTACGAATGCGATGTTGAACAGTGGGGCTGTGTGGACGGCGTGAAATTGCTGGATTAGTTGAGCGACTTTTTGTGCCATAAGAAGGACCCTGTTATTGAGTTAGTGTAGTAAACTGGTAAGAGATATTACTGGTCAGTGTAAAATTGTAGGGAAATTCTATTCACATAAGTGTGCGTTTGAAAGAGTCGCGTGTATTAAGTAATGAGTAATTCATTATTCATTCTATAGTCTGTCTTAAGACAGGTCCATAGCCTCGTCCAACGCGAGTTTTTCACGGAGTTGATCTACGTCTTCCCGTCACTTCTATTCTTCTCTCTATCTTTCCTTAAATTGCCTGTTTTAGCAGGCAGTTCATACGCAAGATCTGACCAATCCAGTTAGTCTTCTTTCTGTTTACGAGGGGTTCTGATAAGTCCTTAGTCCGACCTACTTCCCGATGTCGTAGGACGGAATCGACAGTGTCGTTGGAAAGAGGGGTCTGTTCATGTGCCGAATGGCAAGTCTTTTCTTGTTACAGAGGCTGAAAGGAAGCATGTTAGGCGACGCGCGCGATTTCAATAACATGGAGACGCGAGTTGTCACCAACTTTCTTTTCCTGCAAAGCAAGGCGCCGAAGGAAATTCACGCCGTTCTGGCAGAAACACTAGGGGAACATGCTCCATCGTATGCCACCGTCAAAAACTGGGTGGCCGAGTTTAAACGAGGTGATTTTTCCACCTGTGATGCGCCTCGCCTCGGACGACCCAAAACAGTGACCACCCCGGAGATTATTGATTAACTTCACTAGCTAATCTTGGAAGACCGCCGGATTTCGGCTAAATCAATAGCTGAGCAACTGGACATCTCACGTGAGCGGGTTATGTCCATCATTCATGAAGATTTGGACATGTGGAAGCTCCCCGCGAAGTGGATCCCGAAATGCCTGAACACGGATCAAAAACGTCAACGGTGCCAGTCGTCTGAGCAACTTTTGGAATTTTTACGGCGCGATGCAAATGACTTCCTGTCGCGATTGGTGACCATGGACGAAACCTGGTTATGTCACTATGACCCGGAGACAAAGCAACAGTCAGTGGAGTGGCGGCATAGCGGCTCACCCCGCCCATCCCAAAAAATTCCGAGTGCAAAAATCCACTGGAAAATTTCTCGCCTCGATTTTTTGGGATCAAGACGGCATCTTCCTCATTGATTATCTTCCAAAGGGCCAAACTATCCACGCGGAGTATTACTTATTTCTTCTGGTGCAATTGAAGGACATTTTGAAGGAAAAACGCAGCGGGAAGGTCACCAAAGGGGTCTCGTTCTTGCAGGACAATGACCCGGCTCACCGGGCACTTGCAACCCAGAAGAAACTAGCGTACCTGGGCTTCCAGTGGTTTGATCACCCACCCTATTCTCCGGACCTGGCCCCGTCGGACCTGTTCCCTGGACTGAATAAACAATTGAAAGGTCGCCATTTTTCTTCCGACGCGGATATCATTGCTGTCGCGGAGACTTGGTTGGACGGGAAAACTTCTGATTTTTTTTTAGTGACTCGCAGATGTTAGAACAACGGGGTAAGAAGTGTATTGAGCTTCGTGGGGAGTTATTGAATAAATCTCGAGTTTGGTCGTTATAGCTTGTTTCCTTCCTGGTCGGGCTAAGGACTTATCAGCACCCCTTCATATTGTATGTAGGATATTCTTCTTGCGAACTGTCTGTAATACTTCTTCATTTCTCGTACAGTCGGTCCAACTGATCTCTATCTTTTCCAACACGACATTTCAGAACTTTCCGGGTGTTTCTCATGTACTTTCCGAAATGTCCAATTTTTTTAGCACCATGCACAATTATGCTACATATGTAGCATTTCACCAGTTTTTAGCCCTTCAATTTAAATCCAGTTTACTGCCGAAAAGAGCCTTCTTGTTGATTGGTGAATGCAAGAAGGGATGCATAGCTAGTTTGTATAGGAACTGTGGATTTTTCTTTTCAAATGGACAATTGTATTTGGTACACGCGATACAGGGCTTCGATGTTGCAAGTAAACATTTTATCGTCAATGGCTCCCACCGCTTAGTTAATCTAGAAACATGATTGTAGGGCGTACCCCATTCTGTAATACACGGACTCAACGGTGGCTCTCTTTGATGTATATCAAGCTTGCTGCAATGTGGGAATGATGAACTGCGAATTGTTGAAAGGCTACAATATTGAATTACGTCAAATCTTATGAATGCTTATGGGCCACATGGAACCGTCTATGGCCTCATGCAAACAAGACCTTTCTCTGCTATTTCACTTCGAATTTCAATGAATTCTGTGAAACGGTTTTTGGGATGAATGGAGAAATCCATATATAAAGTTACATACTCTAGGCTGTATTATTCGTCTCTATACCTGAACATTGGACTTGCCTCCTGTGTCTCTTGTAGCAAGGAAATATGTGATCGGTTTTTGGGAAACGTAGAAAACTAAATCGGCATTTAAACTAAGTTTTATCACGGATTAATGCGTATTAATATGAGACCTAACCCATCAACGTTTTATTGGAAATTACCCAAATGGACTTCCGTGGGCGTTGTGCCTGCTGTCGGCATGCTCATGTTTGGACAGTACTTCGCTGATGCGGTCGAAGGTGTTGTGGATGAAGGGCAAGGAAGCCCATTGTCGTCGTACTGAGTACCTTCTCCTCAAAGTCAGGCATGAAGTACACACAGTCCTTGTTTTACGCCCTAGTTGCGTTCCAGAAAAAAAGTGGGTGTAAATCAAAAAGACGCAAATCAGGAATTATGTTCACATAGTAAATAATTGAATAGGTAGTTTTAGGGTTAGTAATACCAATAATAGCCTGTGAACTTACAATCATACATCGGACCATTTGACATTGTTATGATAACAACTACGAAGACTCCCTGATGATGGCACTGTAGTGTGCCGAAACATGTTGCTGAACTGACAGTGTGTGAAGAATACATGTAGTACATGTGAAGTTGGTTCTACACACTAATGACAGCCTGTTCATGTGCGGTATATGTATATGTATTTGTTATATTATTGTGTTACTGGTATTAGTGTAGAAGTAATACTAAAGTTTAGCGTATGTAAACTGAAAAGGAATTGTAGACAAATTGCGTACACTTGTCGTGGGTGGTACGTTTTGCATAATGTCGCTGTTACGGATGACTACCTTCCCTCTTACAGCTTTTACAATTCGGTCACCAAGATTCTTGTTGCAGTTAGGTTAGGATTTCGGTTGCCCCTTTATGATGTAGTCTACATTGTGTGCGCTGGACTAGCGCCTCTGTCGTTTGTGACTACGAACCGCACAGGTCGGCAGTGGTGGAACACAACATTTTTGCCATCATCGCGTGCTGCAGAACACCGGATTCCTGGCCAAGGAACCCAGTATCAGGGAACGGTTCAAACGGAAAGCGATAGAGGTTCATCTTGATCCCAACAAAGTTAATCGGGAGGACGGATACTCAGTTAGCAAGTCGGGAAATCCTCTAATATACTGGCGGAAGGAAAGGAACCAGGAAGTTTTCTCCAAGGGCGCGAGGGTTTTGTCCTGCGGGGACAATAATCCCTTGCCTGTACCTTCATAAGTTGGGTTTATCACTTTTCACTTTTCATATTTGCTAAAAGCAGGGAAAATACTGTATTTATCATATGTAATTTCACACACACGTTATCTTAGTGACATTTCGCATCTTGAGGGCACGCCGTTATCCTGGCTTCCATTTCACAGCTCTCCCTTTGCACGTCCCCTGGGCAGCCCGCCCAGTTGACTCATCCTCCAGTCATCTAAGACACCCGCCTGTGCGCAGTCATTCCAACCTTGAAGATGGAGGTAGCAGGTTCTTCCGAAATGTTAGTCTCAACCTACCAATGTATACGGTATCAAAACCGAAAAGACTGTCATCAGCAATATATCCATCATGAAATCCTGACAACATATCATGTGAGCGTCTCTTCCAATGGTGATACTGGGTCACGGGCGGACAGACATGACTTCTACGTCAGACGTGTCTTCATTGCTTTGTTAAGTAGGCCTACGCCAGATAATGAAACAAAACTTGAAGTACCTTGACTTCATGACCCTCTCTCATTGTCATGCCTTCTATTAATACTTTACACCAGTTCACTTAAATGTATTTTGTGACATGTTCACCGTATGCCGTTCTGAGGGCGTTTACCGCATGACTGATGACCATTCCGGTCTTATGCAATGAATGATGCTATAATAGCTACCGAGTGAATGGTATTGATGACCAGCTATTGTTATTAGTAATGGATGACGGCAAGAACTTGTGTTTCCCATTTTATTTTCCAATGCCCAGAGTGTCGTAGCGAACGAATTGATGAGAGGTTTGCACAGTTTCAGCGATACTAATCGGACATGTTTGTGCAGTTTGTGCTGCATTAAACAGGCATGCAGTTTCAGTGGAAGCAGCTGGACATTTTATAGCAACTTTGAGTTCATTCAGATGGTCTGCACGTTGTAATTGGTGATTGTCAGTATTTTCTTACAGTTTGAAATACATGAATGTCTATTGCAATGGAACAGACACGCAGGGACGCCATAGCAAGTACAGTTCATGATCTAGCAGGGAACCCGCTTCTTGTTGCCGCCAAGGGATGAAGTCGGACACGTGGTGTACGAGACACGCTTTGAACTTTTATTATGCGTTCATTAAAAAAAAAATTGTAAAATGTATGTGTAATGGAGGGGTGGTCTTTGTGTGTCAGTCCTCGTGTTTGATCTGGGCAACGATGGAACGGATTGTAGTGGGATTTGTTTTCGGACGTCTGCACTGAAAGTTGTTGTCGAAACAAATTGTGCTTTTTGTCAGTGAAATAAAAGCCCTATTTTATGTACCTCGCTGTTAGACCTGTAGTGATATTGTACGTTGATAGTATTCGTGATTTGTTACCTAATCAGAATCGTGATAGATAACAGCGATAAAAAGATAAATGAAGCGAATAGTTGAGAAGTAGTGGATTACAGTTGCAAACAACAGGAAAATTCTTACCAAAGGAGAATTTGATCCACGAGCCTACCGTGCTCATGACTGTTTAAGAGCTATATAGCATTGTTTTATGTGCGACTGTGAATTTTCGTTACGAAAGTATAAGTTTTTAGTTGAGTGTAGTGTTTTTAGGTCCACGACTGGGAATTTGTGCTTCAGGGATTCGTCTTGTTTGGTATACTGTGAAGGTACTCGCATTTCGTTCGTCATAAGACTGAAAATAAATAGACGTTTTCTTTTTAGGAACGTTCGCTTCCCTTCGTTATGTCTGTCTGTCTGTCTGTCTGTAAGGGTATATAAACTCCAGAAACGCCAAACGAACTTCCGTAAGGTAGGATATTTGCGAATTATACGTAAGTGCGCCTCGCTATTTAAATGTTATTGTAAATATTAGAAACTTAAAGAGCACTTCACATGAAAATATGCGTGCACTGCTGCGCGCGTTAACGTCTACATCCTTACTAGGCGCATGCGCACTTTCTGTCACTCTTTGAACCCATATGCAAGTTTAGAAAACAAGATTAGACTTTGTATCATTTAAATTCTATGTGCCATGAATGTAAACGTGTTGTTCAGATAGTTTATCCTCTCTTGTAGCGATGTGTTTAGGTGAAAGAAAGTCAGTGTCAGGAGCCCTCGATTGGCTGTCACTCCATAATAACGGCGTGTATTTTGTGGTGATGACGTGAAATTTGGAGGGTTGCCGTAGGAAAGAAGTGTTTGGGATAAAATTTCATACTTTGATTGGGAACGAGTGGCAGTTGGATGGCTTTCACATCTTTTTTACTTGTCACTGGTTAGGCCATCTGCCCTGTTTCGGTTCATAATTCTGAAGTACTGAATCGCATTGTTCGAATGGTGTAAGTTGTGATGCTTTTGTGATCTGATGCAGTAGATTTCTCCTACTCTTTACCCATCTGCATGTTTGTCTTTACACCGGATATTGTTTGCTCTTTAAACCTTACTCTCTGTGAGCAGTTTTCCTCTTCTTGCACACGAAATCTGAAATTCCGTCATAGTTACGGCATCTTGTTTGACATGCCAGGTTGGTATTCATTCATCATTAGCAACAAAAATGACAGTCATCATTAGTTACATATATTGTGCTTACGTAACAACGTAAGTCTGCAGAGAGCTACTGTAAGGCCATCGAGTATGTCGACGTAACGAAGGGGGTAATACAAATTGTAATAAACAACAGTTTTCAGGTTGCGCACCCTGCGGCCCATTTACCGTGTTACGCAACCCATGGCTGCGTCCGTTCTTGTCTTGTTCGGACATGCGTTGGGCTTCTGTTAGCAGTAGCCTAACGGGCCTCGTCCCATCGTAACGCCGGATGCTACGAAGGTCGGTCAGAAAACAGATTTACATGGCGCATAATTTCGTAACTAAAGAACGTCACTGATATTGACGGTGTCACGGGAATTCGTCGCCGAGTGATTATAATCGAGCGCCGAAGCAGAATGTAGCGGTGAGCAGTTTAAAGATGATCGCGAGCTGGAAACAGCTGTGATACGTGTCCCATAAGATAGGGCACGGGCTTGTATCGCCAGGAAAATAGAACATCTCGCCTCAAGATGTGATAAATGCTTCAGTTATGGCGCGGGGCCGTGTGTGGGATGCCTGTACTATTAAATGAGATTTGGTCTCATTGGGGTTGAATATAACGCACAATATATGCTTTGAAAACTTATTTTGTGACCGATTTCGTACGGTAGTAGTCTTGTTACAGTTAGTACAAACCAGTGCTTTATGTGCAGTAAATTTCGCTGAGATGTGGGTCGAATCATAAGATAATAAATGCCCATTTTCCTCTTTAAGACGTATTTATTAATGATTTGACTTTATACCACAAATGTTTTGTGTTTCCTTTATAACTCATCTCCGTTGAGTGGACTAGGTTAAAAGTCGATACGTTTATGCCTTAATATGCAGAACGGAATTCGTCGTATAACACAAGGCTCAGCCGTTAGAGCCGTTACATTCATCACTTATACTTTCAGTTGAAGTTGCTCTCTAACTTGCCTTAGTTCCACTTCCTTTGACAGGTAGTTTTAATTTTCCTGTCAAAGTGCTGATTCATCGTATTTTACCCGTTGCAAATGCATGAAGGCCCAGTGAGTTCAGTGCAGTTTCCACATAAATTATCACTTGTGTGTATATTGCAACAACCAGAGTAGTTGTAGTAGCTTTTGTTTAGTTGAGTTGAAATACACGATATGAATGTTACGTACATTGAACGCCACTGGAGAATTCGCTTTTGTAATTTACGTCATATAAGTTATCCATGTTCTCAGACACTCCTTTGTCAGTCAAGACTTTGAACAAAGCAGTGGAAAGTCAGCTGATCATAAATAGTTAGTCCTTCATTCACAGCATAATTTCACAACTCAGCAGAATTCACTATCTTGCTGTACCGGTTCAAAATTAAGAGCTGTCAAATCAACAGGTGACATGGGTCTCTTATGTTTATTGGACCGTGCATCATCTTGATAGTTGAGTAAAGAGAGACCAACTTGAGGTCACTTGCTTTATTATTTCTTTGTTTAATGCTCAACATGTTTCGGATGTTAATACATCCATCCTCAGGAGCTTGTGACTTATGTGCTGATTTATTTCATGGGTTGTATTGATATGGTTCCACAACGTAACACCAACACACATCGAACCAGATCAATACAACCCATGAAATAACTCAGCACATAAGTCGCAAGCTCCTGAGGATGGATGTATTAACATCCGAAACGTGTTGGACATGGGTCTGTTTAATTTTTGAAGCTGCGAAATGATTTACATTAATGGTGATTGTGAATGTAATGTTTCAAAACCTTCGTATAATCATTTGATGTTGAAAATTCCGAATTTGTGTGGTGTGAGTGTGCTTTACTGTTAGTGTATTTTTCTGTGTACTGTGAGACGATGGCATTATCGTCTTACAGGGTTATGTTGAACATAAGAGAACGACAGTTTACCGCTGTTAGAAAATAAGGCTAAGGGTGCGTTCAGAACCTCTTGTATGCAATATTACAGACTGTACTGTCCGAATATTGTTTCGGCTGATCAATATAGTAAATCTGTCATTCATCATTGCGTTTCGCCAGAAACAAACTATATTTTCATGTTAAAGTATCAGTGTGTCCATCAGTTCATAACTGTCCGGAATTAGTAACAAATAAGCCATTAAAGAGTTAATGTTCCCATCATAAAGGACAGTCAAAAGGCAGCACACGTTTTCGCGTGTGTATGTGATTTGATAACTTTTCGGACTTCGTAAACGCCCTCAGTCCTTAATCGTTGAATGTGTATTTGATATACAGCCACAGCCACATTGACCCATGCTGCTGACCTTACAATTGCATCACCATCTGTGCGTATATATATTTTATTTTGTAGGACGAAGTGGTGCATGCCTTCCAGAAGCAAGTTTTTATGCTGCCTGTACTCTGTACGGAACTGTATCTCTTTAGCATACAGGTCTGCGTTCCCTCTGTGCAAAATCGTAGCTATGCAAATTATGTGTAGAGAACTGTACGTCGTTTCTGTCTATATACCCACTTTGTGCAGAGTGGTATCTCATTTGTCTCTCTGTACCCACTTTGTACAAAATGGTAGCTCATTTGTCTCTCTCTACCCGCTTAGTACAAAGTGGTATATCATTTCTCTCTCTGTACCCACTTTGTACAAAATGATATGTCGTTTCCATCTGCCCAGCTTTTTTTGGGGGGGGGGGGTTAATTCCTTTTTGCAGTTCACTGTGTTTAAACGCGAAGTTCCAGTTTTTCTTATTACCCTGATCTGGTTTTGGGGGATAACTAATTACAGAATAATATAAATTAATTTCAGTGCTGAAGCGACTTCATAAGCTAATTAGATTTCTTAGTTATGTTTCATCGCTGTCGATGCTGATTCCAGTTTCGAATTCCAGTCAGTACTGTATTTGGTTTGTGTTATCTCTGTGGTATCATTAGTTGTAAAGGAGGCCAACGCTTGTTCCGTCTCCAGAGAATGCCTTTAGGGGTAATAGATCAGTAGGTCTGTGGACTCTATATTTTGGCCTATATATGAGGTAGTTGCATAGAGCAGATTTTCTGTACGATCTCCAAACACTAATCAGTGCTGCATCTAAACGTATGCAGTTACGAGTATATACAGTATGGTCTGATTCCACATACAAGGTCACATGTTCCAGTTGGATCATCATCAGACCACAGTTAACGCAGTTATCTGAAATTTGAAGCATCATTAATGTTTGTTGACAGTGGTTATAGTGGCATGGTCAGAAAAAAAAAAGATTCGTCACAACTCTTTTTTTTTCGGCCTGACGTCAGCCAAACAAGATACATAGTCTGTCTGCAGAAACATGAACTCTGGACCTCAGAAGCAGAAGGACGCGAATCGAATTTTATATTGGAGATAAATCATTATTATTACACGGGTGTGCGACTTACTGCTAGTTAATTCTTGGTCCAGCTGCACTGGGACAGTATTTGGGCTTACAAACATCTGCCTCTAAAAGAGCTTGAAATTGTAAGGATATGCTAAAAGTGGACTTAAACATTTCTGCTTCTCAGGTCCAGAACTGTTTCTACTTTAAGCAGGACAGCGACGGCGCTTTCTTTAAACAGAGGATACCGTCGTTCGCCGGTTTACCGCAGTGTGTGCAAGATGGATAGAGAGAGAATGACAGAAGGAATGAAGCAGTTGCCATATTTGCCCACAGACCTGCCGATTCACAAGCAGAGGTTGACACTAAGTTAATGCATTTGAAACAAGTAGCGCATGTTAAACCCGTGCACCCAGTTGTAGCGTACACGACGTACGAAGTCTGTTCAGAAAGTTCTCGGACTGTTCAAATAAAACACGCGTACCAAATAAATTTGATTAAACATCACTTCCAGCTAAATATCCCACCCAACCTTTCCATTTACCACATTTACAAAATTGAGGAAGCATTGCTTCTTTGATAAATACTTGTTTTTACTGGACAGCAAAAGGCGTTAAGATTAAGTAGAAGACGTCAAAAATATCCATTCAGCTGAACCACGGGCATTCATCACACAGCTGTCATAGGATTTTAAAGGCAGGTTGCGCGCGTCGTCCGAGAACTTCCTGAACACGGAAAGACGAAGGAGTAGAATAGTCGTGTGTGTATGCTGAAAGTAAGGAGCTAGAAATTCATTTACTGTGTCAGGAAGGAATGCATTTGCCCGCGTAGCTTCTATGAAGATAGAATTTACGTCGGAATACCGGAAGAAAACAGCCCATATGGAAGACCTAGGCGTTGAAGGGGGAGTAGAATTAAAATATGTTACGTGAGTTTGGGTTCCATAAGATTCCGGTGTTTTTTTTTTTTTTTCATGGCATAACTAGCCGTTAATGTGTTCTGTGCAGTTTAAAAATAGATGGTATATGACAGTATGCAGTGGATTAATTTGGCTTAAGATAGTGTCCGGTGGCGGGTTTGTTTCAACACTACATCAATCGTTGTGTTGATTGGCCAGCGCAACGATTATACCTGCTAGCTTCTGGAGGCAGACTGTCGGCTCAATGAGCTCTGTGAGACAGGAGACGCCAGTTAAAACTTCAGGGATTGGCCGCCGGAAACCAATGTTTGCGTGGTGAAATTCTCACGCACTTGTTATCGATAAAAGTGATACTTGCAAACCATAAGGGTTTATCACTGAGTGTGGTAAAGCAGTGGCGGAGCTCGAAATTAGTAGTTGTCCATTGAGTCCACAGTGTCAGTGGCAGTGACGAATAATTTGAGTCGTTTTGGGGAGAATCAGGAGAGCGAAATAAGGCAGGCACGCTGCTATACAGATACACGTACCCAGCTACTCGGTAGCTAGACCCAGAACACCGCAGTAAGGAAGTACACCGTTCATCTTTTATTACACGTGTGTTTCAAGTGGTCAGTTTCATTTTCACTTAAGTTTGAATATTTTCGGAACAGTTCACATTGCAGTTTTGTGTGTGTGTGTGTGTGTGTGTGGGGGGGGGGGGGGGGGGGATTTGTGGTGGAGTCGGTGGGGTG
>Ga0123355_10015667_pt1 | contig 11919 bp, 14 predicted proteins | sample TergutEmb28metaG_3_FD_89872 | JGI IMG/M metagenome (GOLD analysis project Ga0123355, IMG submission 89872) | Embiratermes neotenicus P1 segment gut microbial communities from Petit-Saut dam, French Guiana - Emb289 P1 | ecosystem: Host-associated > Arthropoda: Insects > Digestive system > Gut ... | reverse complement strand
GTTGACGGTGCTTCGCCCGAGCCGGTCCAGCTTGACCGCCATCAGCGTCTCTCCGGGAGCGATCAGCTCCATGAGCACGTCCCAGTGCGGGCGGCTGGCCTTTGCGCCGGATACGCCCTTGTCGGTTAGCACGATGTCGCACCCGGCGGCGCGCAACCGTTCCTCCTGCGCCTCGGGGTGCTGGTCCACGGTCGACACCCGAGCGTAGCCCCACGTCACCGGGCGGCCGAGCTTCTTGCGGAGCGCGGCGATCTCCCGCGTGTAACGGTCGAGCATGCCTTCGCGGGCACGGCGGTTTGCACGGCCCTGACGGGCGTTGGCGGCGCGGGCCTCAGAGGTGAGCGCGGTCATCGGGCGGTGGTCCCTTCCGTAACGGGTCGCTGGCTGCGTCCCTTGCACCACCTAGTCTAGCGTTCTTTCGTCCTAAATAGTGCAGCCCCTTGGGGGTGCTGTATTTAGTACTAATGCAGTCGCGCGATTACCTTGGGCGACAGCCCTTTACGCAATTGCGTGGGCGTACTACTCTCCGTTAAACACGTTAACCGGCTAACGGTCGCCGACACCCCAGCAGCGACAGAAGGGGTACGGCTATGCCATGAGCACCGACCATGACGACACGATCGAAGCCTCGTGGGCACCCGTTGCGCGTGCGGCCCGCGAGGCCCTGGAACTGCTCGGGTACGGGGAGCTGCCCCGGTGCCTGCCCGGCGAGCCCGACGCGGATGCGTGCGGTGAGGACTGCGCGTCGCATGCGGGGGCGTTCCTGTCGACGCTGATCGGGGTCGCGAACCATCAGCTGCGGCATCTGGAGTTCCCGCCCGGCTTGATGGCGGCCATGATCAATCGTGTCGAGGCGGAGCTGTCGCGGCCCGGTCACAACGGCGGGGGCGGGGTGTGTCATGTCTGACGCGTACACGGAGGGGCGGCGCGAACTGGTGGCGTTGTTCGCGGCCCGGATTCGGCGGGCGCTCGCGGATCTCACTGAGGTGCAGGCGGGCCTGATCGCGGATGTGCTGTTGAACGTGCCGATCGGGGAGAACTGCCCGGGGTGTGATGAGCCGGCGCAACTCCTGCTGGATCAGCAGGCGTTCTGCGGGACCGCGGGGTGCCCGGTGTTCGACTGGGACCCGGCGATGACGCTGGCCGACCTGGCGGCCAGCGTGTCGTTTGTCGACCTCGGGCGGGGCGAGGGGCGGCGTGAGCGGATCGTGGTCGAGGAGCTGCCCGGCGAGGGCGGGGAGGGGACGTCGTCGTGAACGCGGTGCGGTGCCGTGTCTTCATTGACGCGGTCCAGGTTGCTGAGGGGTGGATACCGGTCACGGCCACGGATGGCGGGGCGGGTCGGGCGGCGGCGCTCGCTGCCGATCATGTCCGGATGGTCGAGGACGCGATCGCGCGGGGCGGGGTATGGCTCGTCGAGCTGTTCGACCCGGGGATGCCCGAGGCGGACGCGTATATGCGGTTCGGGACGGACCGGGCGGGGATGACGGCGCCGGTTCCGCTCGACCCGGGTGCCGCGGCGACCGTGATGCGGATGTGGGCCGAGGGGACGGGCCGGTGACCGGGCAGGGACTGGTGCGGGTGGAGAACACGGCGCAGCTGCGCGCGGTCCGGATGCTGCTGGGCCGGATGCGGGATACGGCGGCCGGCCTCGCGTCGATCGGGCACGACGCCGACGCGGCCGCGCTGGCCGCCGAGACCGATGCGCTGGCCGCCGTGAGGCTGCTGGTGCCGGTGGACTGCGTGCTGTGCGACCGGTGGTTCTGGGCCGGGATGGACGCGGAGGGGCCGCCGCCGCTGCGGGTGGGGCCGGGGGTGTGCGCCGCGTGCAACGCCCCCCGTGGCCGGGGGCGGAAGGTGTCGATGGTCATCGTGATCGAGGACCCGGCGTGACGGCCGGGCGGGGACGGTACGCGGTGGTGGTGCGGGAAACGGCCGGGGGGGTGCCTTCGGTGTTCCGGTTCCGTGACCCGGCGGACGCGCTCGTGACGGGCGTGGAGTACCTGCGGCGCGGCTACTGGGTGCGGCTGTCGAACGCGACGCTCGCGGCCCTCGGCGGCGGGGCGGCGGCGGAGGGGATGGGGCGGGTGCTGGCGGCCGTGAACTGGGTCGCGTCGGGGACGCGCCCGTAACGAGAGGTTGGCCGCCGGGCCGGTCCTTCCCCCGTGACCCGGCGGCCCGGCGGCCCGGGTTCAGCGTAACGCGATTCGCGTCACGCCGTGCCGCGCACGAGACGCCCGCCCGTCGCCCGGACCCGTCCCCGGGCGGCGGGCGGGTCCCTCACGCGTCGCCGTCACGCTGCGGGGGTATCGTCACGTTTCCCGGCCCCGGCCCGGCAGGAGGGCTGTCCGGGCCGTGCAGGCGGTGTGCAGCGGCGGCGGCCCCGAGGATCGCGGCGCCGACCAGGGGTGCCGCCCAGTCCACCACCTGGTGGATCACGCCGGGTGCCCCGGTGTTGAACACCCAGGTTTCCAGTGCCCAGATGAGCGCCCCGCCCAGGAGCGCGCCGAGGCACGCGGCGGTGATGTCGGTGTTCATCGGAATGCCCTTTCCCAGGTCTGGGGGCCTACCTGGCCCGTGACCTGAAGCCCGAACCGGCGCTGGAACTCGCGGGCCACCCCGGAGGACTGCGGGCCGAAGATCCCGTCAACCGCGATGGTCCAGCCCCGGTCACGCATGCGCTGCTGCCAGCGGCGGATATCGTCGCCGCGCATCATCGGAGTCCGGTTCGTCATGATGCGGCCGGGGAACGGCGGTGGCGTGCTGCCGCCGGGCGCGGACCCTGCGAGCCGGGCCGAGTCCCGCCACAGCGCGGGCCACGTGTTCGGGCCGATCCGCCCGTCCTGCGGCAGGTTCGCGAGCCGCTGGGCGACGCGGGTCACGCCCTCGGTGACCGGGCCGAACGCCCCGTCCGCGTGGATGCCGGCGCCGCGCTCGTTCATGCGCCGCTGAGCCGTCCGGACGTCCTCGCCCCGCATGACGGGGGGCTGCCGCAGGATGCGGCCGGGCCATCCCGGGGTGCCGGGCGGTGACCCGGGCGGGGGCGGCACCGTGACCGGCGGCGCGGCCCCCGTGGCGGGCATCCCGCGCCGCACCCAGTCATTCAGCGCGGGTCCCGCGCACGCGGTGGCCCAGTGGGTGGAGTGCGACGCCATGCCGAGGCGCCGGCCGGACACCCCGCAAAGCCATTCATACAGGGCGCGGGCCGCGTTGAGCGCGGCCTGGGGCGGCTGCTCCCCGACCCCGATCATCACGCACACGCCCCAGCCGTCGACATTCCTCGGCGGTGAGTGAATGCCGCGGATGTCGCGGCCGCACCCCTCGTAGATCGTGCCGGACCGGCCGATGAGGAAGTTATAGCCGGGCGCGGCCTGCCACCCCTGCCCGACCCGGTGGGCGCGCTCGATCGCGCGGACCGTGGCGCGTTCATCGCCGGACACGGCCGACCCGGGCCAGTGGACGACGAACCAGCGCCGCGCGCTCGGGACGACGTGCCGGCCGCCGGGGATGGAGAACTGCGCGCCCCACTGCGCGCGGCGGACGATCGCGACCATACGGCGGAATCCTCTCCGTGGTTGCTAGGCGGCGATGAACTTGACAAAAAACGTCGTGCCGGCGCTGCTCGCGGCGGCGTTCTGGGCGAAGGTGATCGTGCCGCCGGGGGCGACCAGGTAGGTCGCGCTGCTGCTGCCGGTTGAGGCGGGGTTGATGGCGGTCCCGCTGGCCTGCGCGCCGTCGATGCGCGTATAGGCGGGCGTGATGGACAGGCCGGGGTTGGCGGTGGTGATCCACGCGGCGGCGATGGTTACCGCGTGTACCTGGTCGTCGTCGGGCGCGGTCCATTCCAGGATCGTTGCCGCTTCGGTGTGGTCGGCGATGAAGCCTCCCGGCGGTGTTTCCGCGACGACCGGCATTCCGGCCGGTCCCGGGGGTCCTGGCGGTCCCGGCGGTCCGGGTTCGCCGCCGCCGGATGGGCCGCGCGGCCCGCCCGCGCTGAATGAGGACGGCAGCCCTCGTGTCCCTGGGATGCTCATTGGCGTTGTTCCTTTCCGTTCAGTCCGGCGGCGGTGCCGTGTCCTTATCCGGCGGCGGGAACTGGGTGTCTTCGGGCACGTCCGGGATCTGCGCGGGCAGGTCGCCCGGGTCGGCGGTGCCGTCGCCCGGCGCGGTGTCGGCGGGGTCGTCGCTCGACTCCACAGGCGGCTGTTCGTGCTGGGGGTCGGGGTGGAGCTCGTCGAAGTCCTCGAAGTCATACGGCTGGGTGGGCGGCCCGTCCGGGTCCCCGCCCGGGGCCGAGTGATGCTCGGTCATGGAGTCCTCCTCGTTCGGTTTGGTCAGGAACCGCAGGGCGAGCCGCCCGGCGGCGGTGAACAGGCGGCGGCGCCGCGTCACGACCCCGGCCCGTGTTCGTACGTGGAACCGAACCCGGTCAGTGCCTGGTTCGCGTAGCTGGTGCTGTGCCGCCCTTGCAGGTTCACTGTCGTGACGGGCGGGAGCGGGTCGGGAAGGGTGACGTAGGCGTTCGCGCCGACCAGGCCCATGGCGGTCTGTTCGCTGTTGACGGCGGGCGCGTGGTTAATACCGGTGTCGGGGCCGAACGATCCCGCGAGCGCGGCGCGGGCCTGCCCGGCCTGGACCCCGGTCAGCAGAATTCCGGTGAGCGACCATTGGTAGACGGCGTTGGCCTCGATCGCGACTGTCCCGATTCCGAGGCTGGCCAGGACGAGGGTGCCGAGCACGAACCGGAACTCGACTACCGAGGAGGTGGCGCCGGCGCGGAGGTTCCCGAACCCGTGCACGCGGAGCATGCGGTTGGATGCCAGGTCGGCGGCGTTCACCTGGAACTGCTGGGTGACCTGCCCGAAGGCGGATGGCGCGGGACTGGCCTGCAAGACCGTATCGACTGTGAGTTGTGATCCGGGCGGCCCGGCGGGACCGGGCGGCCCCTGGACGGGGCCGAAGTTGGTCCATCCTGCCGGTGTGCTCATGTCGTTGTCCCCTCTTGTGGCGGCCGGGTCATGACAGGCCCGCGAGGCTGGCCGGGCGGGTGCCGAGTATCCCGGCGAACGTGAGGTACAGCGGGACGGGCACTGTGTCTCCCCAGCGGCGCAACTGGAGACGCGCGCCGGTGGCCTGGCGGGGGGCCACGCGAATGTGGTGGCACCAGGTCCAGGTTCCGGCGGGAATCGGGATGTCCGGGTTGTAGAACGCGACCTGGACCCGGTTACGGTCGAAGAACTGGGTGATGAGCCGGACCGTCCCGCCCTGCTCGCTGTAGAACAGGCCGCCGAAGTCGTAGGCCATGCCCGGCTGGATCGGCACGACGTCGGAGCCGTTTCCCGGGACCGTGACCCCGGCCCCCGACCCGGCCGGGCCGTCGACGACACCACAGAACGGGGTAGGGCACCCGGCCGGGGGGGTGTCGGTGACCGTGAACGTCCCACCGAAGGCGGGTACCCAGTCATCGGCGGAGGCGGCCTCGCCGCCCTGGCCGGGAGCGAGGGCACGGTCGGCGGCGAACACGGGGTTGACGTTCATGAACCCGACGGCGGGATGCAGGCCGCCCGACAACGCCCCGCCGTTGTCACCGCCGACCGTGACGACCCGCTGCCGCCCGGCGACCTGAACCCACAGGTTCCCGGCAATGATGTACGCGTCACCCTGAAACGCTGCTGCGGGCAGCGCGGCCGGGTCGTTTAGCGTGCCGAGCACGTTGAGTCCGGCACCCCCTGGGCCTTGCGGCCCGGCCGGGCCGAGGGCTCCTGCCGGGCCGGTAGCCCCCGCCGGACCCGTGGCCCCGACGAGCCCGGTCGCCCACAGCGCCTGGCCCTCCACGGTCACGGACGGGAGCGCGGAGTTGGTGAAGAACCCGGCGGTGAACGTGTGGGTTCCGGCGGTCAGGTTCCACACCCGCATGCCGGACACGATCACGGTGTTGGAGTAGTTCGGCTGGTTCGCGCTCTGGAGCCAGGACGCGGCGGCCCCGTCGATCGACACGCCGGGCGAGATCACGCCCGTCTGCGGGCCGGACAGCATGATGTGGACCCGGAACAGGACCGGGCCGGGCACCGCGAGGGTAATGGTGGTCGCCGGGGAGATCGCGCTCCACTGCTGCGCGGGCGCGTTCGTGATGGTGCCGGAGATGGTGGCGAGCTGTAGCCCGTTCGTCTGGTCCAGCGGCGGTCCCTGCGGCCCGGCCGGCCCGGTCGCGCCCTGCGCGCCGGGCGGTCCCTGCGCCCCGGCGGGTCCCCGGATGGGGCCGATGTTGACCCAGCGGCACACCGGGGCCGACACCAGCAGCGCGAACCAGAACGCGCCGCCGGTCTGGGTCGTGCTCCCGGTGACCCCGGCGGGGTCGGTGGCCGGTGCCCACGCCGACGACAGGTTCCCGACCGAATTCCCGGCCGAGTTGCCGCCGACGAGGGTAAACGGCGCCTGCCACGGCTCAACTACCGTCCAGTCGTAGTAGACGGCGAGGACAGAAAGGGGAACGGTGTCCAGTGGCCCGGTGTCCAGCGACGGAGTGCCCCCGACTCCGGTCGTGAACGCGGTCAGCTCGGGCGTCCCGGAATTGGGTATACGGAACACCTGCACGGTGGCGGCGCTCGCCGCGGCCAGCTGCGCGGTGACGACGCCGCCGCTGGCCAGCGGCTGCACGGGTGACTGTGCCCGGAACACGGTGAGCCGGTTGAAACCCGGCTGGGATACCAGGCTATCGATCTGCTCGTAGGTATTGCCCGCCGTGTCGGTCACGCCGGTAACAGTGGCCGTGGCCGGGCTCAGGGTCGCGGCGATTACGACGAGCTGGTCCAGGGGCTGGGACCCGGCCGTCACGGTCACCGGCTGGGTGCCCGCGGCGGCGGCGTTACTCGTGCCGATCCGTACCGGTGCCTGCGGCGGGGGCGGGGTGCCGGTCCAGACCCACAGGTCCCCCCCGATCAGCCAGCCGTCCCCGGTGGCGCCTTCGGCCGGGAGGTCGCCGGTACTGGCGAGTTCACCGAGGATCGGGACGGACGGCCCCGGCGGGCCGGGCAGTCCCGCCGGTCCCGGCGGCCCGGAAAACCAGTCAGCGGGCCGGGGCACGATCGTCAGCCCCGTCGCGGTGGTCACGCCGGGCGGGACGAGGATATCGGCCAGGGCGATCCCGGCGCGGTCGGCGGTGTCGGACTGGTGCAGTACTTCGACGGTGCAGGTTCCGGCGTCGGCCCACGTTTCGCACCACAGAATGTCGTTACGGGTGCCGGACGCGTCGCCGGGCAGGGCGGTGACCTGGCCCTGCTGGAGCGACCCGGCCACGGCAACGGTCCCGTCGCCGCACGGCACGACGGCGAGCCACCCGTCATCGATGAGCAGGTCCATGTCAAGGCCGGGGATCACGGTCACGGCGCGGGCGATCCCGGACCGGCCGCCGCACAGCGCGGTGATGACCTGCCGGTCCTGGTTCGCCGGGTACTGCCCCGCCTGGCCCCACATGAGGTTGGCGGTCATCACGCTGGTGTCATCAGTCATGGTCAGATCTCCGATGCCGGGTTGATGACCTCGTGCCAGGAGGACCAGCACGTCAGCGAGTTCCCGGACTCGGTCACCGAGAACTGCGCCATGATGCCGAGGTCGTGCCAGCGCCCGAGGGACGCGGCGGCGGCGTGCGCCACGAGGACCCCCGATTCCGTGAGCGTGGTCCCGTTGACCCCGCCGAGGGAACTCGCCTGCGCGCGGGTCATGACGTTGATGAAATTCTGCTGCACCCCGATCGCCGACGACGGCGGGTGCCCGATCATGACGACGCATTCGGCTTCCCAGGAGAAGTCACGAGACGCGAGCCGCGCGCTGCCGGTGGGGAGCCTGATTTTGGTGTGGCTGATCGAGTCGGCGAACAGGATGTCACGGGCGGACTGCGCCGCGAACCGGCCCCGCCCGAACGCGCGGGTGCGGTACACGGTGCCCTGCGCGAGCCCCCAGGGCGGGATCGGGTACATCGGCGTCAGCGGTTCGAGGTTGATGTTGGTGACCTGCGGCATCGCCGCCGCCGACGACGCCGGGCCGAGGGTGGGGACCATTTCCGCGAACGTCATCTGGGTGGCCAGGTTCGCCCCGGCCGGGACGTGGATACGCCCCAGGCTGATCCCGGAGCGGCCTACCTCGTCGCCGACCGGGATGACCCGCATGGTCCATGACCCGTCGTCGGGGGCCACGTCGACCCACACGAGGTCGTCGCGGGCGGCGCTGCCCCCGGCGGTCTCGGTCACGGTGTGGTTCTGCCGCGCGGTCACGACGGCGCGCGTCATGTCGTCGCAGGAGGCGATGGCGAGCCAGCCCGCGTGCACGTTGATGGTGAGGCCGGACCCGGCCGACAGGGTTGCGCCCCGGACCATGCCGACCCCGGCGTCAGCGGTCGCGGAGATCACGGCCCGGTCATCGACCCCGTTATACGATCCGGCCTGCCCCCACATCAGGAGCCCGGTCGGGTTGCCGTCGCCGTCGGTGCCCTCGCTGTCGTCGCTGAAGATGACCGGCGGCACGAACTCGTCTGTACTCATGTCGTCCCTCCCTTATTCGCTCAGTACCGGGTTGCGGCGGAAAATGCCGTTCGCGATCCGCTCCACCTGCCCGATGCGCCGCCAGATCGACACGCGCGGCGCGGGGGGCGGGGACGTGATCGTGATGGTCCAGTCGACGGTTCCGGCCGAGCAGTTCACCGACTCGGACGCGAGTTTCCCGGTCACGTCCAGGCCGCCCCCGGCGAGCAGCGGCGTCACGGCGTGGACGGTCACGTCATCCCCGGCGTTGTAGGCGGTCAGCGGCGGCGCGGTCTCCCCCGCCTGCACGGTGAGCGCCAGCGACGGGGCCGCGCCAGAGGCCGCGGAGGAGTCGGCGTACTCCTGAAGGGTCGACATCAGCGTCACGCCCTGCCACTGGTCAACGGCGTCGAGGCGGGGCAGGTCCGGTTGCGGGCTGCGGTTGACCCGGAACGGCGTCACGTCGTTTCCGGCGGTGTCCTGTACCTGGTCGCCCACGGCGAACGTGCGGGTGCGGAGGTTGTCGGCGTCCCATGCGGAGCTGTAGGCGACGGCGGTGCCGGGCACGGTCACGCCGAGGCCGGTCGAGCCGCCCACGCGCGGGTGCGCGATGTGCAGCGTGGCGGCCGGGGTGCCCGCGTTCATGGCGTACTCGGCGCGGAATTCCGGCCCGTTGATGACGCTGGTCAGGTCCTGGATCAGCGACAGTCTGGAGTCGCCGTCGAACGGCTGGTAGGTGCGGTCCCGGACCTGTACCGCCGGGCCGGGCGTCGTCACGATCGTGACGCCGACATCGGCGACGGGGAACGCGAGGTTCGCGGCGAGCGCCGTCTGTTCCACCTGGGTCCAGGTCATCCCCACGGGCGGCACGTCCTCGTGCGCCTGGATCTCGGCCGGCCCGTCGAACTGCCGTTTGGCCAGATACCCGTGGAGTTCGGTCAGCGTCACGGAGACGGTGGCGGAACCGTCGTCGGTGATGCCGGTCGGGACCCCGCACCACACCGGGACCCCGGCGTAGAACACCCACAGCCGCCACGACCACAGCCGTAGCAGCCGCGCGGGCTCCAGGGCGTCGGAGTCCAGCGGCAGGACCGCCGTGGCGGCCCCCGCGTCGTTGAGCACGCGGGTGAACGTGAAGTCGTGCGGCTGCACCGGGCCGAGCGGGGTCGCGCCGACGATCGTGTCGGCCCAGAACGTCCAGGTACCCGGGATCACGGGGGCCAGCTGCGGGGCGGTTATAGCCATGCCGACCGCCACGACAGAGCGACGGCGCCGGGTCCCTCGCTGTAGAGGTGCCAGCGGACCGTGGATTTCGGGGGGATCGTCATCGGGACCGACCCGGGCAGCACGTACTGCGGGCGGGCTTCGCCGCCGATGGCCTCCGCGATCAGCGACTCGGTATCCAGCCAGATGGACACGCCCGGCCCGACCAGCGCCATGTTGACCTGCAACAGGGCGTCGTCCGTCAGGCGGGACGCGGCCAGCTCGCCCGACCACAGGGCGGTGACCGGGGCCGGGGCGTTCCCCGCGTTCGTCAGCCACCCGGCGCTCCCGGGCGGGTACTGGTCGCGGTACTGCCACCCCTCATAGTCGGGTTCCCCGCCGGTGTAGAAGCGCGGGTACAGGCGGCCGGTGTCGGCGGCCGTGGTGCAGGTGAGGCGTACTTGCTGCCAGTCCTGGGCGTACAGGCGCGGGTCCCCGGCGGTGAGGGTGACGGTCCACCGGAACGCCCACCGTGACAAAGGGGTCCAGGCGAACTGCTCGGTTCCGGCGCGGGTGATCGCGGCAAGAGTCTGGCCTAGCCACGGGTCCTCAACGGTGAACTCGGCCGTGTTGCGGTCGCACGCGCGCTGCGCGAGCTGGTCACGCCAGTCCATCAGCGCGGGGCGCGGCCCGGCCGCGGAGCCGGTGACCGCGATCGTGCGCGGCCCGAGGACCTTCGGCCCCCAGGCCGACCCGTCCGCGAGCGCCCGGGTGGCGTCGTTCCCGTTGAGCGGCGGCGAGTCATACCACCCGGTGATGTCCTCCACGATCGCGGTGAACTCATCCCCGGTGAACTCATTGACCGTGTTGCCGGGGTTGATGTTGAGGCCGCCCCACGTGATCTGGGCCAGCGGGACCGGCACCCACGGCGGGGTGGGCGGCCGCACCCCGGGCCGGGTGCCGTAGATCCGGTCGAACGTCAGATCGTAGGAGCGGGTGGGTGTCGTCATGTCCGCCCCCCTGCCTCGGCCCACGCCAGCTTGCGGGACACGGCGGCGGCGATCGCCTCTTCGGACTGGCCGGGCTGCGGGTAGACGTTGAACACGTGCCCCGTGCGGGGCGCGAACCCGGGCAGGTTCGATACGCTGCCGCGCCCGTGCAGCGGTGACACGTACTCGGGGCCGCGTTCCCCGATGCTGTAGGGCTCACCGGAGCGGAGCCCGAACCCGAACACCGGCTCGGAGATCAGGCCCCCGGCCGCGTAGCCGTGCCCGTGCCCGATCACCTGGAGAATCCGGTTGCCGTACGCCTGCTTCATGTGCTGAACGGCGGCGTAGATGTTCGCGAACGGGTCCCAGATGCCCCGGTTCCGGTACGGGCCGGCCATCGCGTTGAACGTCGGGTCAATGACCTGCATCAAGCCCTTGGACGGGGTGCCCGCGCGGGCGTTGGAGTCGGTCAGGTTGATCGCCCTCGGGTTCCCGCCGGACTCCGTCTGCATCTGCGCCAGCACCGCGTTCGCGATCTGAGGCACGCCCAGCATGGTGGTGATCTGCCGCACCATGCCCGCGTACGCCTTGACGCTTGACGGGTAGTTGGCGTTCGCGGGTCCGGCCGCGCCCTTGATCAGGTTCTCGTACTGCCCCGGCCACTGCCGGATCGTGTACTCACGGGTGATGTCCTGCGGCCCGGTGCCGGTCGCGTGCCCCCGCGCCGCGAACCCCTTGCCCTTCCCGATCACCAGGATGATGTGGTGCGGGTTCACGGCGATGTTGCCGGGCTGCATCTGCCCGTACCCCACGGTTTTCATCTGGCTGAAGTTCAGCCAGCCGGTCGTGACCGGGCCGTGGCTGCCCGAGGGAGCCCGGAACCCGCCGGGGATCGGCAGCCCGATCATGCCCGCCAGCATGTTGATGAACGACGAGCAGTCAAACCCCTGCTGCGCGTTGGCGGGCGCCCCCCACAGGTAGCGGTGCCCGTTGAACGACTGCGCCAGGGCCACGATCCCGGACGCCATGCCGGGCGGCGTGGCCTTGCCCTGGATAAAGTCAATCCCGGCCTGGATCAGGCTCTCGGCGGTGTGCCCCAGCCAGGACGTCATGACGTTCGGACTGTTCGCGTACGGCCGCAGCAGCTTCATCAGCGGCGTCATCGTGCCCTTAAACGCGTCGGCCGCCATCTGCTTCAGGAACCCGGTGGC
>Ga0123355_10015665_pt1 | contig 11919 bp, 7 predicted proteins | sample TergutEmb28metaG_3_FD_89872 | JGI IMG/M metagenome (GOLD analysis project Ga0123355, IMG submission 89872) | Embiratermes neotenicus P1 segment gut microbial communities from Petit-Saut dam, French Guiana - Emb289 P1 | ecosystem: Host-associated > Arthropoda: Insects > Digestive system > Gut ... | reverse complement strand
TAAATTTCAATCCCGAAAACCACTCATAAAAATTCATGTCCTCCCATGGAACTGTCACCGAACGCCGGTATGCGCATTTCATTCATTTCCGATGCAGTTTTCTCGAGAGAAAAAAATAATGTGAGTTCTTTCCGTACAGCCACTAGAAAAACGACTCGTCACACGTCCAACGCACAAAAATATCAGCAACTGACCTGCAACGCAGAGAATTCTGCCTCCTGCACGCCTTCGCCTAACTCGACGGATAGCGAAACGTAGTGGCAGACATCTGTACTACTAGCCGTGCTCGATCCTAGCGGTGAATTCGGATTTGGGATAAGCCGTCACAAGTGTTTTTGAGGACTCTTATTTGCTAAAATTTGTCTCAATGGTTCAATTTAGATTCCTGGATGCCTATAATTTTTATTCGCACAAGTTATATGCATGCAATAAGGTATTATCAACATCTAAGTTTTTAGGCGCGTTCGCACAATAACGAAAAGCGAATATTAGCTTCGTCATTTCGGTCCGTCTCTATGTGTCATTCCGCATGGAACTCGGTTCTACCGGAACGATTTTCAAGAAACTTGATACCCGAGTACTTTTCGACAGTCGATCGAGAAAATTCCAAGTTTGATAAAAATCTGACAAGAATATTAAATGAATATGTACGAACATCTATGATAATACCTCGCTGAATTCTTCTTAGAACGAGAAATGTTCCAAACAAAAGTTGTATCGAAAATCAAACCATTACATCTTATTAGAGAACTTTTCCCGAAAATAGTGCCGTTTATGACAAAATGTGGAAAAATGTGGTACAGCCAGGCAGGCCAAAGATGAAAATTCAGCGCAGAAAACACGAAAAAATAGTCACACACCCATAATATTTAATATTTCTTGCGTTTCCTTCCCAAAAATGGTCACGCGAACGCGCCCATTATATGTACATTGCCTTTCTCGTCATATTTTATAATTATTTTATACACATTAAATTTCTCTCTCCGAATGTTACTGCCTAATATTCTTATACTTTGCAATTGTAGTGGATGAGGTTTTTATGTTGTATTTATTTGTATTGTTGCTTAATTGGTGTGAAATACAGTAATTTATAATCCATCCTATTATGCAATTACTAGGTCGTGATCACCAGTTACTGTCACAGAAGAATTTGTTCATTCTATGGGTATTATTTGAGGTATAAAAGGATATATTTTATGATTATTTCAGTTTAACATTCTGATGTTATATAATTAACTAATCCTTTATCATCAGAGATATTTGCTAAGATATCATGAACTGGTTTAAGAGACTATTACTTGCTTTCAGTCATCTGATGACTGTCTTTCCTTTGATAATTAATAAATTGATTTGTTGATACGCTTTCAATTACGATTGGCATGAATCTGTAATTTGCTCCACAAATCTCTGAGCATTGTCCGTATAGTAGACCTGGTCGGTTGATTGAGAATCTTACTTGATTTAGTCGGCCTGCTGTGGCATCTGTTTTTACCTCAAGTCTCGGTACTGTTCATGAGTGTAACACATCTGCTGCTGTTACAAATATGTGAGTACAGTTACTGGTATTTGAAATCTGTCTAGTGTAGAGTAAGGTTTCAGTGCAGTGTAAACTAATTCTTTCGAGTGTGGGCCCAGGGCATTTTATATTTCATTTTCCAAAAATACGAAAAATTATTGAAGGCTCAAACATAAAAGACATTATTTTTACTCATCAAACAAACCAAAGAAATGCGAACGTAACTAAACTTTTTATAAATTAACAATTAAACTGTATTTAAAAATAAAAATGTAAAAAACTAAGTAAATATCAAATTGTTTACTGTAGTTATTATCAGGAGTATAGAAATATACAGTAAATTTTCATGATATTTATCTCTCACTCTGTAATGTGCTAACCCAAACCGAGTGAAACAGATTAGGGTTTCTTCATCTTCCTGCCCTAGAAAATAACACCAGTGAGTGCTACGGCACACCCGACACACCCCATTAGCAAGCCTATTAGGAGGTCTATAGTGAACTGTCTTGGCATGTTTCGAAAAGTGTAAGACCATTAAGAGACACTGTTGGAAGAACATCCCGTGGGACTGTTACTAAATCTGTACTATATCAACACAGAAACATATTTCTCTTCCCTTCTTCCTCTGTCACATTCAGTTGGTCAGGAGGAATGAAACTGCAGATTCCATCGCCCGCGGCGCATAACAAAGCCTGTACACTCTTGCAGACATTTTGCCAATTCGTACTAATGGTGGAGTGGAAGATGGATGTGGGGGGAGGGGGAGAGTGGGGGGTGGGAGCATGTTTCAAGGTATCCATCATGGTACTGAGATACATGACTCCTGTGGGAAATATGCCGGCAGTCTTATTGCTCCAGCGGCTGAAGCACCTTTCTCTAAATCCAGATTAACTTACTGTTGAATTTATGATATTTAATACTGGAATAACTTTTGGAAATAACAAGACATAAGCCATGTTTATACAGCAGTTGACTGAAGGATGTGGGGCAAATTTCCACGCTTAGTGTTGCTAGCGTAGTGAACAAGCTACGAGCCGGACAACGTAAAAAACGCGGGTCGATTCTTGGCAGGGTCACGAGAATTTTCTAAAGGTAAAGGTCACCCTATAACAGGCCACGAAGGTCCAGAGGTGGAGTAGAGGTATATCTATACTCTTTCTTTAACCTCGGCGCTAGATGGGGTGGGTGGTCAATACCACGACCCGACCGCTTTACCCCCGGGAAAGACACGGTATCAAATGTATAGGAGGCTGGGTGGACCCCAGGGCCATTCTGGACGGGTGAGGAAATCTCGTCCCCAACGGAATTCGATCCCCGGACCGTAGCGAATAGCTACACCGACTGAGCTATCCCGGCCCACCACAGGAATGCTGTCTTCCTCAAAATGTTTACAAGGACTCTGGCTGTCTCCCTCCAGCCTTCTTTGCAATGGGTACGGGAGATTTTTTTTCTTTGGGGGTATAGTAGCCAGAGGTGTAAAGCTAATCATTCACCCCTGGCTACTGCCGAAATTAAGAATATGGGGAGCTATACCGCTACTCTCTCAGGTGGGTTCATGGTGTGAATAAAAACAACTTTACCTTTACCTTGTACAGCACAATTGCATTTTCTACTCATTACTGTACATTGCCACCAACACCAATAAAATAACAATGTAATTAGGGATTTTTTATAATTTAGAAAGGAAATTGCTTATGCTCTCCCCCTTGAACAGACCAGGGATTTATTCTAAAAAATGGTAGGGACTTGAGACCTGCGCTCTTCTGGGTTGTTATGCAGCGAGTAATGGTAATTCACCCTTGACCCCTCAAGACGGGACAGATAGATTGTCCCGAAACGTCGGTAAGAAATTACCACTTATCTCTGCGTAATAACCCAGAAGAGCGCAGTTCTCATCTACTTCGCGGCGGAAACCTGAAATCATGCGAAAAAGAATTTCAAGGAAGTATATACCGGTTCTGAGACCCAATCAATGCCTCTGTTATTAATGCATGGAATCTTAAATCCACTTCTACATTTTTGTAGTGGTATGCTAAAGTATAAGGCCTATTTGTATACTCTTAAAAAACCACTTAATTTGATCCCACTAATCAAGAGTAGATCTTAAGAATCTTGGCAAAAATAATTGTAGAATTTTTTTTAATCTGTTTGGATCTCACTATTTAAGGCACTTATCGAAATTAAGACAAAATTCGGAAAGTTATTTATTAAGCGAAAGACATTATAATTTATTACGCTGAAATTCTAAAGAATATCGCAGATTCGAACAAAGAAGAGACGAAAAAACCCACTTGAACTTATAACTAGTAAATAAATAAATAGGAAGACTCTCGGGTCAAAAGTTTGCATTATTAGTGTGAAATATGCCTACAAAAGTTTTTACCACATACCTTCATGTAGGCTCTAAGACGAAATTAGGTTGGAACTTACAGAAATATTATTCGAGAATACGGAAGATCAAGTGGCGCCGGGTAGAATCAGTAGCAGGCTTTCCATGAACACTCTTAATAAACTTTATGATCCGTACAAGGTGAGAAATTTCTTGATTGGCTGAGCGACTATCACCCGTAAAACGTACACACCTTGCAGTCAGAATTATAATATGCGGGAAAACATTATTATGTAGGTTGTAACATGTACCAAAGTTTTAATACCTGAAACGAAATTAACTCGCACCAGTGGAATAGTGATTGAATACGTTACGAGAATGTATTATGTTCCATATCGGTGCATTGAAGGAATATTTACACTTACGTAGTGAACCAACAAATACACACGGCTAAAATATGCTTTAGTATATATTATTAATCACCTACATCGTTCACTGCGTAACAACTCAAAAGAGCTCAATTCTCAAAAAAACCTCGCGGCCGAAGTTTGAAATTACGTAATGATGAGGCCTGTACTATTGATCTTTTTAGGGAGGACCCTTCCATCTGCTTCCCTTCGGTTTATGTTCATAAATCAGATTCTGGAGCATGTTTTTAGGTATTATGTGCTAATTTTGCAGCCATCAATGCAGGAAATTTCTTGCAGGTAGAGAATTTGCAAGATAGTAACTCTCCGATAACTCGCAGCTCCCGGTTCTTTTCTGAATGAATGGGACATATCGCTATAAGGAATTGGCTTCACCGGTGTCAGTGGCTACGATTGAGTTTGTTGTATATATTGTGTATGTATATGTATTGATATATGTCTCTCGCCTGTAATTAAGATAACATTTCTTTCGAATGTTGTGTGAAAGTGTGCGAAGTTAAAATTTATCTAACGCGGAGTGTAGCGAAGTGCAATAAAGTGAAGTGAAGTGAACAAAGCAAAGTGAAGTGGAATGAGGTGAAGCGCAGTATAGGGAAGGGTTGGAGACGAATCTTTATGGAAAAGGTTTATAGGAATATTAAGTGATGAGAAGTGAAAGACTAGGGTGAAAGCGTGAGTGAATTAATGATTAAAAAACAATTACAAGAAACTGTACACGGTACTCCCTTGCTTGAGCGTTTTTACATTTTGTACATGTTATAAAATTCTAATTTGTCGCGTGTGTTTTGTTGCTAGTTGTAAGTTGTCTTTTGTGTAATTGTTGTTGGTTGACCGTGTGTATTGTTGTAGTTGTCTTGTGTGTATTGTTATCTTATGTGTATTTGTTGTACTGTGTGGGCATTGCTTTTTTCTTTTTTACTTTAGATGCCGGACTGTTGGCTAGAAGTCAGTATTCGGAAGATCCTGCGACCGGCCATCTCGACACAGGGTTTTCTTGGTTTCCCTGTGCCTAAAAGCAAATGCTGAGACGGTTCCCAAGATTCCAAGTTACCACTACATGCTTCTCATGTAACCCTCCCGACTTAAATTTAGTAGTAACCAATTTCATGTTTTGTTTACATGCAAAATAACCACTGCCACTGGGTGACAACCCAACTGCAGTTTATTATTATTATTATTATTATTATTATTCTTTTTGGAAAGGTTGTTTGAATAAGATATCTTAATGATCACAATAAGTTGAAAGCTCTTGATGCGACAGACAGCTGGTGTTTTACTGGGCAAGTGAGCTTTATGTAACTGTATTTAATCAGACTCTTCTAGTTAAATGAACATTTTGTTCGAGTGTTTCTGAATTATTATAATGTTACTTGAGTAGTTTATTGATCTCCACTGACATATTAAGAACAGCTAATAATAAACTGGAGTCTTTCAATGTAACTGACAACTGGTGCAGTTGTATCGATAATAGAGAGACTTTCATACGCTATTATTATGTTTAATCGGAATGTTATTGAAGTTGGGAAAATTTGCCAATTTTTTTAATATATAAAAGCAATTCCACTTGCATAGAAATTGTTTTCTCTATAAATATAATGCTCCGAATTCAATATTTACCTTCACAACGGCAATAATTAGCCGCTGAAACACCAATGCGCTTGCAGCTCGTAGTTTATATACATACCAACAAGCTAGAATTAGGATTTATTATAGTCAGGAGGAATCTTCTAGAAAAACAGAACGTACAGAAGTTGCACGAATTAAATTACATGTCAGTGACTTCACATATCAGGGAATTTTGTTTCATTTTCTCCGACATGGGACGCATATATGTCATCTAACCTCTGTTCTGTTAGTCTGCGACATTGTGAAATGATAACTGCGTATGATGTAAATCACTAGACGCAATTCCATCACTGCTGCTGACAAGGACGACCGCAAGTCCTTTATCACAGCCTCGGGCCGCAGGCTGTGCTTAACGTGCACTGACTAAACCACGCGTTCTCTTGTCTAGATTTTCCTTAAAATAAATTGGAATAACGAAACTGATTACTTACGATGATATTTTTATGAATATATAGGCCTATTCCCTCTGGCCAATAGACATTAGGCCTATTTACCACTGTGGTATGGCACAGTGGTCGCTTTATACATTTATTGCATGCGAATATGAAGTTCATAATGCAGATCATGTACCGAGGAATTACACTAGGCCTGAGTTCTACTACACAACTACACGACTTCACCTTTACTTGTAGTTTCTAGGGAATAAATGTGGACTGGCTTTCTATAGACAAAATAATGTATTGCGCTGTAGCAGAAGGTAAATGTAAAGTAAAAATGTTTGATTCTGATATTCAAAAATTAATTCAACAATTTACTTTTAATATACACATGTACATACATATATACACACATATATATGCATATATATGCATATATATGCATATATAGTACTATATGCAATACTTTAACTGGTGGTAGAAGAACTGTAGACTATGCATCATAACTTTTCAGAGAGATAAAATTTACAGAATTGCATATTTACTGCTGAGGCAAAAATCCCTATATTGCTCTCCAACTTAAAAACGTATTTGTATGCTTAATACCATAAAACTTTCCTGCACTTATACTATACTTTTTCTTTTGGCAACACTTAAAAGTAATAAAACTAAAATAATAGAGAATAATTGGAAAAATTACTTAGTATTATAAATATTTTTACACAGGACATTGCCAAAAATTTCTTCCCAAATTTACAACATACATATATTATTTTACAACAAAATAAAACTGCATACTTTTTATGTCCGATGACAATGTTTGTGCTTGAAATATACTTCTATCCTCACGTCTTTTCTCGATATCAACTTACAACGGTTTTACAGTGGATTGCAAGCAGGATACGACCAACAGGGGTGCAGGCCTGTGCGCCAGTGCTTCTAGTTGATACTCATGTGTCGACACACACACACAGACAGACACACTTCACAGAGGTATTTGTGCAACATATAGTGAGTCTGAATCGGTACCAACCTACTGACACTTAACATCTAATGCTTCAAATAAGAATACATATTCTAAAATAATTTCTACAGGATGCAAAGTTAATTTACGACATTCAAGTAATTATAAATATTTTATCTAAATAGTGTCCATCCTCATTTCATTTTAAACCTATCTGATGAAACTTAATTGTTAATAAAGTTTAATAGGAAACTGTTTATTATTTTTCATTTCAATAGGATATATGTTTTTATTTTTACGTAGTATAACTGACCAACTAATAATATTATCGTCAAACACAACTATACTTATTGTTTACAGAATATTGTTATAAAATACATATAGTTGTGTTTAATAGTAATATTATTAATTAGTCTGTTTACTGTAAATTTCGTGGCTGTGCACATTAGGATGATTTACATTCCGTATTCAAAACGAAAGACTTAATTTGACATTCAGAGGACCGTGCATCGTGATATATTCTCATAATAAAAGCCAAAGAGATGCACTATTTCTCAAATTGGAAATCCTGACCTCGCTAGAAGACAGTCAACATAACTAACATGACAAATATCTGTTACTGTGTATACAGTGTTGAGACTCCACGCGAGGGACAGTAGATCCGTCCGAAACAGGTAGAGTTCTTTATCAAAAATAAATTTGAGAAATAGTGCATCTCGCTGGTTTTTATTATAAGAATGTAAAACTTAAGTACACGCTACCGACGTTTTCGTAACAGCCGGACTAAATCATGTGCCATTTTTTTGACAAAGCTTGGTCGTAGCAATTTTTACTTTGTGGTTAACTGGTAAAAAATAATATTCAAGAGCATGAGAAATTTTAGTCGCATGTTATTAATGGTTAAATATTGAATTTGTTGTTAAAGTGAAATTATTTTCGCAGACATATTTATCAGTAGACAGTGATTTCTTATCTTTGTCACTGAAGGAAAGTAGTTATTCTCCTGTCATGAATGTACATAGACCTGCATTTCTAAAATCTTATGATTTCAATAAGATATCCATAAACGAGTTTACAACAATTTTTCGCATTTTTGGTGCAGTTTAATTTGTTTTATTCGAGAGTTTATTTTCGATCCTGGAAGTCAAAACTGACTTACGTATAATTCAGTTCTGAAATATGTTTACAACTATTAACTAAGGATGGACAGGTATAACTAAACCAAAATTACAGCAAAAGAGGTAGAATTTTGTTACAGGTACATTAGTAACATCAAGGTTTTCTGCTTTTTTCTCTCCCGTGTGCTCGGAGTTTGCTATAACATACACTGTGTTGATAAACTCTCCAATTTAGTGACACATCTTATTTCGTGGTTCGACACTGAGTTTCCCATGAAACTAGGGAGAAGTTCTATAGTTACTTTTAGCAGCACTAAACAGGCAGCTACATTATACCAAATTCAGAGCGACTTACCAAGAAATAAGGCATGTGACGTAATTGGCTTGCTTTACTCTCCGACTAAATGCATCCAGTTTGTGTGTGGAGTGCTACGAGAAATCCAGTCATCTAATCAACGGTCTATACGAAATGCTACCAGCCAGTGCTGGGTGCTATTAAATGGGACAAGCATTAATAGTACTTACAAAACACATTTGTTGGAATGTGTTTCCCGTCAAAACGTGGTGGTTCGCCTGGACACTGAATTTCTAAAATAGAAAGGAGAACCTTTGTTGCGATTGTTTATTCTTCCTTCTTTCACGCAGAAATAAATTTTGCTAAGAATATGATACCTGAGGGTTTATTATATAAGGTAAACACCAGTACCTGACATTTAGTTGTAGCCTACAAAATGTATGAGGTACTGTCACTTCTTTTAACTGCAGTTCATTTACAGTGCACAAATCATGAGAGGCTATTTAAATAACTAGTTTTCTTTATGTTTATTTGTTTTTTATTAATTATTCTTATGCACATTTTCTGGCTAGATTATTCTGTAGACTCTGTTTTGGCATGGCGTTGTGTGGAAGACGGCTGCCTTACCGATGACACGAAGGTCCTTTCTATCTCCGCTTTTAACGTCCATGCTGTATGGCTCACATCCACACAGTATAATACTCAAATAAGTTCCACATCACAATCCAAACGGACGTAAAACCTGGTATAATTAAGATGCCAAAAATTCTGGCACGGGTACCACACGTATTCTACAGAAGACGATCTGAAATTTGGTGATATGACAAAAGTAAGTGCTAGACTGTAAGCAAAAATGTCTCGCGTTTTAGAAGCTTGAGCCTTTGCTGTGTTTCTGAGAGTGATACAGTCACTTACAACGTGGGAATTTCGTCCTGAGTTACTGAGTTCTAGACCGTGTCGATCAAACCACATAAAGAAATGCTCTGTCCATCGGTTTCCAATAGATCACAAATCCTCCTGTGAGTCGTTACGATAGTTAGCAGAATGACAGAAATTAAAAAAAAAACAACACAGGAACGGATGAGTTGAGTCGAATCTTAGAATTTATGTAGCAAATAACTAGTCATAAGTGAAGAAACATAAAAATAAAATTGCGGCGAAACCCGCTTGGGAATTACTCCTTGACTCACAGTGTAAACCATATAAGTGCCATGTTGTTGTCAACGTTTATTGTATTCCTAAAATTTTACAATTATAACAGAACAGTTAAAACCATCAGGTACAGTAAAAGTACTACCGAAAGCTCTCTTTATTTGCCCGGGATATCGTTAAAATTAGCTGTAATAATACACTGAAATAATTAAATAATTATATTTCACATTTACTCGTATTATAACAATTTTATAAATTATATTTCCTTTTATGTTATATTATTATTATTATTATTTACAGCCGTGGTGCTATATAGTAACCACACTAGCAAAAACGGAAAAAAAAAATTAAACCCAAATAGACCTTGGCATAAAGCTCTTGTGCACTGTAAGACCGGTCGCCTAAGAAGCAGGCTAGGAGAAAGGAAATGCGGAGGGTACTGCATGGAAGCCTTTTATCTGTACTGTCCACACTACTGATCTAAACAGAATACCTCTACTTAACTGTCGAGCTAGTGTAGATTTGCGGAAACACTGTTAAAGCACATACTGGTGGAAAATCGAACCTAAAGGCAGACGGTGCTATCGATAGGACTACAATTTCTATCGGAAGCCTATTTTCAGCGTATTAATTTAATTTCTCCGCCCCCGTATTTCTTTGAAAGTCATATAATATTACCTATATATCATTATTACAATTATATACATCAGCGCCTATGTATGTAAAATATATATATATATATACACACACACGTGGAGTAACGTTGTTAGAAAGAGTAGCTGAGTGAGGTACACCCTGGTTGACAAGGCATCTAGAGTCACCGGATTGTGTTCTCTACGAGGTGCGCGTTGGGCTTGTGGAGAAGAAGCAGTTTTTAGTCTTATCCACAAAGGAACTGCTAAAAGCGACTCTTTGTTATCTTCGACTCGTCCGTCTCTCCGTCCGTCAGTCCGTCAGTCGGCGTAGAACAGCGCGACTACCGCCGTACGGTTTTTCGTGAAATTTTGTATTCGCGCTTTTTAGTAAATTCTTTGGCGAAAACTGAAGCTTGTAAAAAATTTGACAAACGTTATAAGCAATATAAATAAAGTCCTGCTTACATTTCTGACACCTATGGTTACTAGCGCTATCGTGGTTGCCTTTCTTCTTACCAATGTTACCAGTTTGCTATTTGCTAATATTATTTTTGTTAACATGACTGCGATGCTCACTGACGTGACCATTGATTATCTGGTTACCACTCTTACCTTGCCAATGAACCTTACAAATATCCCTACGGTCATCTTTGTTACTACGATTCAGCAAGGTTACCAGTGTTCATTGATCACAATGTTTACTAGAACGCGTCAGAAGTTTTTCTCTCCTGGGTAGTTCCTGTCATCGAATAAATAAGACAGGCGATACTCACTGTTACTTCCGCACTGAGGCTGAAGAAACAGTTGAGCATTGATCGTATAATACAAAGTATTTAGATCAGATTTTGGCGTTCTAAAAGTGAAACTGATGCTTTGGTTGATGTAAGAACAAAGATATGATCAACGAAAGAGTCTGTGGAGTGACGTTTTATTATTATAGCAACCATTTGCATTGCGGGCATGTGGCTTAATATATATATATATTTTTTTTAACATAAAAAGTACCTGATTGAATAGAGTAGCTACAGGTTTTTCTTTGCCGGGCTGTAAGATGATTGTAGTGACACATCAATTAAATTTTCTATCACGTTTGTTACCAATGTGCAGGATAAATTTACTTAATGCAATTTAAGCTTCTATTTAATAGAATCAAATTTTGCTAGGTGCCTGGTAAAGAAGGAAAAATACAGACATAAAATCATGTTTTTGGTTATTTGTAACGTCGTGTGCAACATCCTGCAACTAATTAACGTCAGTGGTTTTGCCGAAATGCATGTAGAAAAACAAAATATTTATAATAAACTGGCCACGTGGCATTATAAGGCAGAAGAATATGTGAGTTCTTCTTTACGGAATACATTTAGTCGACAGCCTCGTAATAACCACGATACTCGTTTTCACATCTTCTCAATACAAGTACCTACGCCGTATAGCTAAGGGATATCACGGGTAGGTGAGTTAACAAATAGACATGTTTGT
>Ga0123355_10015664_pt1 | contig 11919 bp, 13 predicted proteins | sample TergutEmb28metaG_3_FD_89872 | JGI IMG/M metagenome (GOLD analysis project Ga0123355, IMG submission 89872) | Embiratermes neotenicus P1 segment gut microbial communities from Petit-Saut dam, French Guiana - Emb289 P1 | ecosystem: Host-associated > Arthropoda: Insects > Digestive system > Gut ... | reverse complement strand
TATTTCAATCAAAACTAGGAGTATCTAGTAGCAATCAGTGCAACTTACACCACTTTCCACACACTGGGCACCTAAAAAAAAAAATACAAAAAGGGTTCAATCTTTTTCGGACACCCTGTATATTAATTATCAATTATATCATACAAAATTAACAATAAATGTGAGTTTTAACCAGAGTCATACATTATTAACAACGATAAAATAGTTTATCAAGAATCAGAGTGTTAAGTTTTTTACTCTACAAACCTCCTTATGTTCATAATATTCAGTAACGAGTAAAACAGTTTAAAAATGAAATGAAATCTGTTGAGATTACAGAAGACAATGTCTAAATGCAAATATAATACAATGGCCATATATTGTTATTAACCTTTTGGTGCCGGAATTATTTTTTTTTTTTTTAAATTTTAGCCACTAAAACTAAACTCCGTGGCTTTAGTCCGCGAGCGAACCATACCGACAGAGCTGCCGCCGCCGGTAGGCGAAGTTAGTGCCAACTTTTGCGGATAGAGGGGTGTCACGTGGCCACACTGTATATAAAATGTGAATAATACAGGAACTAAATATGTTAGAATTATGAAACAAACTGCATTTTGAAGAGAAAAAGACAGAGAGTATATACCATGTTTAAAATATTCAGTATCTATATTTGTTGAATAAATATATAAAATGCAACGTTTAGAGGTTAGCAGTGCGGTATGACCTCTATAGCGGTCATTAGGCGTCAAGGGGTTAATTATATCATCAAAAATTATAACCAAAGTAAGTGTCAATACCAGTATTGAACATTATTAACTAGGAATAAAATAATGTATCAAGTATCAGCCTCTTAAGTTTTTTACTCTGCTATCCCCCTTATATGGGTAATAGGCATTCACTGAATAAAAAGAATGATGATATAAAAACCTCTTTAGTGCGGATTTGAAACATTTCTGGCCATTAATCAAAGCCTTTAGATGATGAGGAAGGTGGTTAAAAACTTTTATACCAGATATATAAGCTCCTTTATTAAGCTTTGATAAATTAACTGTTGGGGAGTGTAGATTATTGATATTTCTAGTTTTATATTTATAAATTTCACTATTAGAATTAAATAGATGCCTGTTATTAATTTGTGTAAAATTAATGAATATATGTACTGAGAATAAAATGTCATTATTTCCATATTCTTAAAAACTTCCCTGCAAGAATCTCTTGGTTTAGTGTTTGTTATAATTCCGATGATTCTCTTTTGAAGTATAAACACGTTGTTGGCATGGGAGGAGCTACCCCAAAAAATTATACCATAACTCATGATAGAGTGAATATGAGTGAAACAGATTACTCTTAATGTGTCTATTGGTACTACATATTTAATTTTTCTCAATGCATAGCACACAGTGCACATTCTGTTAACTACATGTTCAATATGTTGTTTCCAGGATAGGGTATCATCTATAATTAATCCAAGAAATTTAATCTCAGTGGAGTTAGTTATATCTTTCTGAACAGATTGAATTTGTGTATTGACATTATACTAATTCTTAGTTATGAATTCTATGTTTTGAGATTTATTAAAGTTCAAGGTAAGCAGACTGACGTTGAACCAGGGATAAATATCTTGGAACATGTGATTATAATTTATGTTGTAGTCCCATCTATTTGAATCAGTTATTATAATGCTGGTATCATCAGCAAACAGCACCATATTATTATCTTTGTTAATTAATGTGGGTAAGTAATTTATGTAGATCAGGAAAAACGGCCAAGAATCGAGCCTTGTGGCACAGTGCAGTTGATCATTTTCCATTTGGAAGAGTTGTTATTATTGGTTGTGTTATCCAGAGCTAATTTTTGGTACCTATCTGTTAAATAGGATTCAATTAGTGCTTTAAATTTCCCTTCTACTCCACAGAATTGTAGTTTTTCTAGTAATATTTTATGGTTAGCAAAGTTGAATGCCTTTTGCAAGTCGCAAAAAATACCTCCAACTATTTGACTGTTATTCATAGCAGTTAGAATACTATTTATCAAATTGAAGGCAGCTGGTTCAGTTAAGGAGTGGGTCCTAAAGCCAAATTGCTCTTGCACTAAAATACTATTTATATCAATGTAAGCGTGGAGTCTAGTATAAATGAGTTTTTCAATAATCTTGGAGAAGGATATTAATAAAGATACTGGTCTATAATTGGAGATCTCCTGTTTATTTCCTTTTTAAAAAATTGGTTTGACTATTGCATATTTAAATCTATCAGGCAAAACACTGGTACTAAGAACAGCATTACAGATATATGTTAACAGTGAGATTATGAACGGTGCACTTAGTTTTATAATCCGATTAGAAATTTCATCATATCCACAAGAATTTTTAGTCCTTAAAGATTATATAATTTTTTTAAATTTCATAAGTAGAGGCAGACTGCCAACTTATTTTTGTGAAGGGTCTTCTAAAATTATTTGCTAGATAATTAATTGGATTAATCATATGTGAATTAATATGTTTATTATTGTCCACATTAATTGAATCCGTTATTGATAGAAAGTAGTTATTGAGAATATTTTGCAATTTTATTCTGGTTCGTTAATACTTTATTGTCTATCATTAAGGATTGAATGTCAGAGGTATTATTTTTTGTCCCTTTTTCTACATTTATTATTTTCCAAGTACATTTCATCTTGTTCCTAGAACTAAGAATGATTTTACTGTAATGTAATTATTTTTGCAGCAAGAATTACTTTAGACAATACTGAGCAGTAATATTTGTAATATATTTTGAGGTCTATATCATTACTGTGTCTACATAATGATAAAAGTTCCTTCTTTTTTTTTATGAGATGTTTATTCCTTTCATTATCCACTGATTATGGATATCATTAATATTAATTACTTTTTTTTGGAAGCTAGAGTAATAACACCTCAGGTATGTATTAAGAAAATTATTAAACATATTATTGACATCATTATTCCCAAGTATATTGTCCCATTGCTCCCAGCTTAGTTGAGACTGGAATTCAGCTATGGTGTTTCTATTGACATATCTAATATAAGAAGGTTTAATGTTGCTATTAGGTATAGAAACTTTACTTAGTGTTAAGAGTTGTGAGTCGTGTTCAGATAGTCCATTTATGCACGGCTGTATAGTGTATTTTATTCTATTATCGACAAAAATATTATCTATCAAGGTAATTGAATTTTTGGCTATTCTTGTAGGAAAATACATTGTACCTGTTAGATTATAAGTGCCTAGTAGATTATGTAATTGCTTCTTTTTGTTGTTAGTACCTAAACAGTTCATATTGCCACAAATTATAAATTCAAATCTATAATTGTGAAGGAAGTTGAATATATTATCCAATTTGTTTAGGAAATAATCAAGATTTCCTGATGGGGCTCTATATATACAGAATATAATTACATTTTCCTTGTTAAGTTTTAGATGAACAGCAGCAAATTTCAATGTCCTGTTCCTTACATTGTTTTTGTAGAGTGATGCTAGAGAATTTTAAAGTTTTGTGGATGTATATACAAACACCTTCATTTTTTAATTCCTTTCTGCAATATTTTGCTCATAGTTTGTATTTGGAGATTGGAGTAGCATCTATTCATAGTTTTTTAAATGACAGTCAAGCAGATTAAGTGAGGTGCTTCTGGGAGTAATGACAGCATAAATTCATTAATTTTACCTTTTAGTCACTGAATATTTTGGTGGTAAATCTAAATAGGTTGTTTATATCATCATTCCTATTATAAACTTTATGTCTGTGCATAGAATATGATTCATTAGCACTCAGATTTACTAAGGGCTGCGATTTATATACTTGTTTTAAAATATTATTGCTTGGATGATTGGAAGATAGGTTCTTTGGGCTGTCTACAACTTTAGTTGCCATAAAACATCCTTGTTTCTAGTGATAGGAGCTTTTTTCTGCTTGTTTTAAGTCCTACATAGGGACTCAATATGTGCCATATTGAGTTGATTATTACGAATGTGATTTTGTACTTTAGAGAAATCACTGTCAGTTGATAGGAGGTTGGGCGTTTGATTATCAGGTATATTAATGCTCATATTAGCTGTCTCTTCTTTGCAATTGAAGGCAATTACAGGATCAATTTTGTTAATGTTATTTATGAGCTTGCTAATCTGGGTAGCAATCTGATTTGCAAGCCACTCTTTCCCAGTACTATTTAAGTGCAAGCCATGTTTGGTAAAATATTTCCTGTTAAGTTTTAGATGTAACATGACTAAATGACTTTGCAATTTCGCTTAGTTTGGCGTTGAATGCCCATATTTCTAAGTTACCCTTCGAGTTCTTTGCAAGATCGTGTGTGGGAAATATTTACAACTATTATATTGGTATTATTATATTTCTGCATAAATTGAGTCATCGTTACTGAAATCCCACTTCTTTTACCACTACTATTACTAATATCGATCGTACCTCCAATTATGACAATTACATCCTTTCTTCCTAGGCACAAAAATTCCATTTCCTGATAGTGAATTAATTGGTTAGCACTTGCATCGGGTTTAATGAATTTGCATACCTCATATTTTTTATTTAGATACTGATTTATTCTTGTAGACGACCACAGATCATACCTATAGACGACCCTTTGACGCTCTCTTCGAATCGTGGGAAGTAGTTCATTGAGTCTGCCGTGCGTGGCGTTTCGATCTAATGACTGTGGCTCTCTTACCGATGAACAGTAACAACACTGATCCATGAACGCAAGTATAACCCGCCTTCTACTTTTATTACGCCGCACAATAATTTAACCTTACGAGCCAAGACATTAGTTAGTGTGTCAGCTTCTCAACGGTTTACTGTCGTTTCTTGTCGAGTGCAATAGGTGTTAATGGTAAGGAAAGTGATCTAACAAAATCCTATTTAAATGACAGATACCAGAGATTAGAAATGAACAATGAACACTCCAAAAATTATTTCTGACTGGGACAAAGTTCAACTGTGTGTATCACAAAGTTCAGTACTCAGTCCACTGTTTTTCCTGTTACACATTAAGGATTTACCATATATATATATGTATATATATATAATAAGTAATATATGTAAACCTACTTTGTTCGCTGACAACACTAGTTTAATATTTTCTAACTCAGATTCCATTGGCTATGCCCCAGAATTTACAGCGATATTTGATAAAATAGATTTATTTTTTGCAATCGACTCTTTATCATTAAGTCTCAATAAAACTAATTATGTGGACTTCGCAACAAATGAAATACAAAAATTGATAGAAACATAAGTTTTGAAGATATATTATTATTTAAAACATAAATTTTTTGTATTACCCATAGATGCACCCTGTCATGGGAGAAACAAGTCGATCAACTAGCCTCGAAGTTAAGATTTGCAGGTTGTTTTATCATATCTTAAGTCAGTTATGTCTCAAAAAAGTTTAAGAACAATTTACATTTCTTATGTACACTCCACCATGTTTTATGGAATAATTTGCTGGGGCAGTTCACTCTATACCAACTTTTTTTTTTTAAGATACAAAAAAGAATAATTTCTGAGAGGGCTGCAGATGTGCAGCCATTATGGACAAACTGCCAGTGGTATCTCTGCTTAATGACTTGGGATTCTTTACAAGATTAATATATGTGTGTATTTTATTGATATTACAGCATGCCCTATTGCATAGTAATACTACATGCTTTGCATTACTTACGCTTTAGGTTTACAATAAACTTTTACATTTAATAATTACAATCTATAGTGAAGATTCATTAAAACATCAACAATAAAGTAAAGCCTCCTGAGATGATACTCCAATCTAGCTTCTATCCTGCTTGCAGAGACACTATAGATTGAGAGACTTTGACTAATAACCTCGACATCATGGTCTCCATTTTCGGTAGCTACCACCAGCCAGATTTTGACCAGATTTGGATAGTAGAAATCTGACAAACTACTATGTCGTACGGTATAATTAAAAAGTAAATGCACTAAATACTATTCATGGGTCAACTTTTCTGGTACTCAAGGATAACATAATTGGATGGTCAAATGTACGTCAATTATATAAGTGAAAAATAGTTAACTAAAAACGTTTAATACCTAAAATAAAACTAAAGTTCATAAACAACTATTAATTTACACAAATGCAATAAAATAAGTAAAAGAATTTAAATTTAGAAGTTAATCAAATAATTGACTTGTTCTTTGTATAACCCAATATACACTGAAATTTAGAATTAATTTCAAAATAATTTTCCTAAACCGTAGTTAGCCAAAATTGCTCAACTTGTGTGGAGATTAACGTTAAAAGTTTTCTAAACTCATTGAGCACAGCTTACCCTGAATCAGCAGAAGCAATACTCGTCTAGTGCACATAGTATAGTCTCTTCCTTGGTACTGAAGTCAGAACTTTCTCCCCAATATCATATGCAGATCAAATACATAGATATGAAAAATAATAATTACAAGAATGAGGCCAGTCACCTGACTGCAATGGGTTATAGAGAGTAAGGCAGCTGACTCGTCTGAAACGTGCATATTTTCTAGTGTGCTGAACTGTCAGCTATGCTTTCTTACAGTGGGAGTTCAAAGACTGCCGTATTAAAGTGAAATAAAATCAGTATGCCTTAATCGTACATATTTTCTAGTGCACTGAACTGATGATTATACTTAATCATAGTTGGTGTGCAGTAACCTTGTCATATCTGAGTATGACTAATTTTCAAATTCTAACTCAAATTATATGTGCACTTCATTTATTACAATAATGTTTTTCTTCCATACTTATGATTAAAATATTAACATACATTCTCTGAAATCTATCTTTTATAGCAAAGTGTCATTTTCATTGCAGGTCTGAAAATGTATGGATTTGACAAGTTTTACACAGATTTGTAAATAATCATTGACTAATGTTTCTTTCATCATAGGCAAAGTGACAAGTGTTTTTTGTTTTATCATTTTGTTCCTTTGGTTACGTAATACCTTACAGTGAAATATTAAGTGATTTGTAGTCTCTTTGTCTTCTCCTCCTCCACCTCCTTCTCCTCCTCCTCCTCCTCCTCCTCCTCTTCCTCCATCTCCTTGTCCTTCACCTTCTTCTCCTTCTCCTCCTCCATCTTCATCTCATCCTTCCCCTTCTCCTCCTCCTCCCCCTCCTTTTTCTCCTCCTCCTCCATCATAATCATCATCATAATCATCATCATCATACACACACACACTTCGGGTTATCTATTAGTCCAAATCTGTGAAGGTATGACCTTAGTTTCCCATGTCCTGCTAGCATTGTTGTAAACTCTGGGAACATAGGAATTTTCTGTTGTAGCCTATTCCTCACTGATGGGAAAAAAGCTTTGGTCACTGCCCCCATCCACATATTTGTCCACTGACGCCACACATGAAGTCCATTTTCTTTCTCTCCAGTTATAATCACCTCTCTTGGCATCCTGTCGTATACAATTGGTGCATTTTCCACAGCAGCTTCTTTTGCCAGTCTATCCACCAACTCATTCCCCTCTATCCCAGTGTGTCCTTTTACCTAGCCGAAATGCATAGTCTACTTTAAATGCGCCAGTGCAATAATTTTTTTTCTAATAAATTCTACCAAGCGGTTGCGTTTGAATCTGTTTTGCAATAAATACAAACTTATCTTGCTGTCATTGTATATTGCAATGCGTTTATAATTATCCTGTCCATCCTGAAGTTGTTCTAATTTTCTAAAACTTTTAAAATTGTAATTTGCTCAGCTTGATAATTGGAGCAGTGTCCATGTGGTTTAAACTTCAGTTGATGTACCAACTTGCCATTCACAAATATAATTCCTGCTGCACCAACGTTGTCTCCATTGTTACTACCATTCGTATACACTTCAGTTGTATATATAGTAACATTCTCCACTTCATGAATTATCGCGAGTTCTGCAGGATGACGCCAGTATCTTACTACCAACAGTGCATTGTATTCTTGATTTGTTAATTTTTGCTGCCATATAAGTTTGTATCGGCTTCGGTGGTCTAGGGGTAGCGTGCTGGCCTTTAGTACCCAAGTTTGCGGGTTCAAACCCGGCCGAAGCCGTCGGATTTTTAGAGCGAAAAAAATCCTCAGCATGCCTTCCTTCTGAGGGGAAGTAAAGCCGTCGGTACCATGTTGTAGATTTGTGGCATGTAAAAGATCCCTAAATTTACGTGGAAGTCGGAATTAGGCAAAATTACTACCGGACATCTTTCTTGCCCACAGTTCCACCTTTCGCTGCTAGGATCTCTTGCGTTGTTGCGGACGGAGGCACCTGGCAGCTAAAGTGGGAACGTCTAAAGGCGGGGGAAAGCAATGGCAAACTACCCCCAAGAACTTGCCCAAGATGCAGTGTGTCAGAGCCATACCGGTCACATGACTGGGCTCTGGTTCCTGCCAAGCCCGGACTTCAAGGCTGAATACTAATGAATGAATAAGTTTGTACCTTTTGCGCTGTAGTTATTTGTAGGGTTGTACTCCAGCTATCACGCAAGAGGCATCATATGTGATAGTCCGGTATGCTTTAGCTTTTTTTTATGTTTATGAGTCTTTGTATTCTTTTGTATTTTGTAAGGTTCCTGTTTTTCTGTATAGCTTCTACCCATATGCGTGCTCCGTACAATAGAATTGGGACCACTGCTGCCGCATAAATAGTCTTGATAGCTTTATGCCCTAAATCCCATTGTAACTTCGCTGTTCTAGCCAACGTAGTGTTAAGAGTGATTAATTTTGCCGCAGTATGGTCAATATGTGCATTAAAATTAAATTTGCTGTCTGGGTGTATTCCTAAATATTTCATTTCTTCATGTTGGTCTGGTCATTTGTGATTCAAATAAATATTAACTTCCTGTCGCCATTTCTTTTCCTTGATATAAGTAAAACCTTAGATTTTTGTCAAATTATATTTTATTGTCAGTGGCCCATCTCTTAATTTTCTTTAAATCCTGATATGCATAATTTTCTGTTTCTATGTTACATGCTCGTTTTGTTAAAACAATTAAATCATCCACAAAAGCTGAGTGTCAGCAAGAGCTTAAATGTAAGTTTGAACAACTGAACATTGAAGGCATGAACCGCAATCAAGGTGTTAACCTGTATATAAAGAATCTGGATGACACTATTGACGATGAACGTCTTCGTAAGGAGTTCACACCATTTGGAACCATTACCAGTGCCAAGGTGATGCTGGAAGAAGGCCGCAGCAAGGGATTTGGCTTTGTATGCTTCTCATCTCCAGGAGAAGCTACGAAGGCCATAAGAGAGATGAATGGTCGAACCATTGGCACCAAACGCCTGTATGTCGCGTTGTTTCAAAGCAAGAAGGATCGCGAAGCACATCGGGCTTCACAGCATATGCAGCAAATGGCAAAAGCTAAGTGTCAGCAAGAGCTTAAATGTAAGATTAAACAACTGAACATTGAAGGCATGAACCGCCATCAAGGTGTTAAAGTGTTTATAAATAACCTGGATGACACTATTGACGACGAACGTCTTCGTAAGGAGTTCACACCATTTGGAACCATTACCAGTGCCAAGGTGATGCTGGAGGATGGCTGCAGCAAGGGACTTGGCTTTGTGTGCTTCTCATCTCCAGAAGAAGCTACGAAGGCCATAAGAGAGATGAATGGCCGAACCATTGGCACCAAACCCCTGTATGTTGCATTGTTTCAAAGCAAGGAGGATCGTAAAGCACATCTGGTCTCGCAGTATATGCAGCGAATTGCCAACATGCATATGCAGCAAATGGGAACTCAGATGTCCCAGCCTGGCAGTACTGGGGGGTACTTTGTACCAACATTACCTCAACCTCAGAGATTCTGCGGTCCACCACAGATGGCTCAGATTTGTGCTACTCCACCCTGGCCTGCTCAACCGCAAGTTCGCCGAAATGCCCAGGGTGGTGCTTCAGGTTTCCCAAATATGCAGGCCCCATTCCGAACTGCCCCACATGCTCCAGGTGCTCAACCAGGCACCATGCGGAATGCACTCTCAGCAAGACCTATTATAGGCCAGCGGCCAGTGGGTGCAGCAAACATCCAGGGTTGCCCAGTGACACTCACGTCTGTGTCAGCAAAGGGCCGCCCAACGAACTACAAGTGTGCGGCAAACATGCGCAACCCTCCACAGCCCATGCCACTTGCCCAGCAGCCACCTGCACAGAAGGCTGTGCACATTCAGGGGAAGGAACCTCTGACTGCAGCAATGCTGGTGGCTGTCTCACCAAAGGAGCGAAAACAGAAGCTGGGTGAGCGTTTGTTCGCATTGATCCATCATATGTACCCAGCCTTGGCCGGAAAGATCACTGGCATGCTACTAGAAAAAGACATTTCCGAACTGCTTCACATGCTTGAACATCATGAGTTTCTAAAGGCCAACGTGCAGGAGTCTGTGGCAATGATTCAGGCTCACCAGGCCAGGCGGGTTGCATCCCAGGTAAAAAAGGAATAAATATGCATCTACCACTTTCATTGTGTGTGTGTGTGTGTGTCTGTGTCTGTGTGTGTGTGTCTGTATGTGTGTGTGTGTGTGTGTGTGTGTGTGTGTGTGTGTGTGTGTGAGAGTGAGTGAGTGAGACACCTGTAATGTATGCATATGTACAGATGTATATGCCATGACATTTGTTAACATTATTGTTTGTTTGCCTGCACTTTTTGTTAGTAGTGTTGTTTGCTGAATTCAAGTGAGTAGCTGTTTGTTAACATGATTAATTTCTTGGGAATTGCTTGACTGGTATTGTGTCAGTGGGTGTGTTCTGGGTGTGCTGCACTTGAAAGGCCTAAGATCATTAGCTGTAACAAAACACATGCCTCTCCAGGTCAGGAATTTGTTCCACGCATCAGCTGTAGCCACCCTGCAACTTTGTGTGGGTGTGTGTTTGATTCTTGTTGTTGTAACTTTGAAATACTTCTGTGATTGGCATAATACAGCAAAACGTGGATTTAATGTTTCTTGAATCTGTGTTTTCCTTCATTTAATGAACTTTTTATCATTTCTGCTGAAACAACATTAAATTTTGCTCACATTCACATTTGGGCCTCGGACCTGTTGCCTCAGTTTTGTGTTTATATTGAGCTTAAATTGGTCTGTTGGTGCTGTTTTGTACTGTATAGGAGTTACACCTCATGTGAAGGCACTGGTTCAACAGTGTAAAATGTAACTGAAAGCACTAATTTAGAATTTTACAATTCCACAGTTTTGAGGCTCAAGTAAACACAAGATCTGTTGTTAGTTCAAGTGTGATTGTGTGGTGGGAGAGTGACTTGGCAGTCCTCTACTGGTGAGTGCAAGGCTTCGAGTGAAAAGGGACGGTGTGCAGCAAGTACATTTCTGTTGCAGTGTGCATAGCTCTGTGTACGTCACGTACACACACACTTCAACAGTAACGTAAGCAGGTGACAGGAAGGCTGGGAATGCAACTGATAGGTCACAGGAGTGTCTGTTGCTGTGTTGCAAATAGGGTGGAGGGCAAGAGGGGATTTTAAGTATAATTTTCTGCTGCTGTTGCCTTCATGGTATGTGTGGAGTAACCTGACTGAGCTGCAACCACCAGTCTGTTTTTGCGACATTCTAGTGGGCATGGACAAGTGTTTGTAGCTCAGCTGGGTTACTTTTTGAGAACATGACGTATGATGTGGAAAAGTATCTGCTAAGTGCATGGAGCGAATACATGATGATGGCTGCTGTCAGTAGCAGTGAAAATGAAGTGTGTGGGATTCAAAAGGAAGTGAAGCAGCATCAACCCACTTCAGTGGACTTACAGAGGAGGTGAACTGAATTACATGTATAGCACACTACATTGAACTATTTTACATTTTTAATGTGATTTATTATTTAGTGCATTAACTTTCTTTAGCTTCAGAAACATAAAATCGTTGGTTTTCTGCACTTTGTGGCTGCCATATTCTGGTTTAAGCATGCTATTGAGTAAATCTTTGATGTTTCAGGACC
>Ga0123355_10015663_pt1 | contig 11919 bp, 5 predicted proteins | sample TergutEmb28metaG_3_FD_89872 | JGI IMG/M metagenome (GOLD analysis project Ga0123355, IMG submission 89872) | Embiratermes neotenicus P1 segment gut microbial communities from Petit-Saut dam, French Guiana - Emb289 P1 | ecosystem: Host-associated > Arthropoda: Insects > Digestive system > Gut ... | reverse complement strand
TGTGTGTGTGTGTGTGTGTGTGTGTGTGTGTGTGTGTGTGTGTGTGTGTGTGTGCGTGTGTGTGTGTGTGTGTGCCTGTGTGTGTGTCTGTGTGTGTGCCTGTGTGTGTGTCTGTGTGTGTGCCTGTGTGTATGTGTGTGTGTGTGTGTGTGTGTGTGTTTGTTTACCGCATTCACAGGTCTGGTGCAGGTCTTTCTGGCTCTGCACAAAGAACACAGCGTGATGAAAACGGATTTCCCGCAACGGCTGCCCTACACCTTACGATTTCTGACCGTTAAATATCACACGTTTCTTCTCTTCGAATGCGAACCGCACTGTAAGTTCCTTAACTTAATTACATCGGAGGTAATCACGATATACAAAAGCAAAGAGCGTACAAGGAATCTGATCGACTATGGCTCAGCAACAATTGATTGTAACCAAACACAGTAACCATGAACTAAAGGGATGCATATTTGGTGCTCCAAAACACGCGATACTCTTCCTCCTAAGAGAAGGTCGTGATTTCCAAGGTTATACAGAATTTATGAAAATTCTGCTATTGTATTTAACTTTCCTCTCAATTAATTTTCCAACCCTGACAACCAATCACTGAAGAAAAACATTCTTCATTCATTGGGACAAATTTCAACTCTACGGGAACGATCCCTCGGGTGGAAAATGAAATCAGAATTTGTGGTTCGTGAGAGAGAAATAATATTTTTTTAAGTACATTTTGTTAACTTGATGCATTGCATACATGTCCCCACGAGCAAATGGAACTCTAAAAACAAATACTCAATACAAACACAACAAGATTTGGTTGAAATTCAAAGAGTAATGTATATGTATCATCTCTTAAGTATTATAATGAGCAATATTATTAGAAGAATAAAAGAACGACTTGATGTCACTTGCTATTTTATTTCACTTCTTATGTACTCAACATGTTTCGGACACTAATATATCCATCATCAGGAGTTCGCGACTGTGCTGTTGAATTACCACATCGGTCGTTTTGTTCTCGGTTCGTGGTGTGTTGGAGAGCGGCTGGGTCTGAGTAGTGTCCATGTTGCAGGTTTCAGCATGCAACACGGACACTACACAAACCCAGCCGCACCAAATCTCCAACACACAACGAACCGAGAACAAAACGACCGATGTGGTAATTCAACAGCACAGTCGCGAACTCCTGATGATGGATATATTAAAGTCCGAAACATGTTAAGTACATAAGAAGTGAAACAAAATAGCAAGCGACATCAAGCTGGTCTTTTATTCTTCAACTATTACAACGATGCACGGTCCAATAAACATTAGAGCAATACTATGTTTTAGATTGTGTGTGTGTGTTAGGGGGGGGGGTGGAAAACCTTGGGTAATTTATCAGAATCATTTGGGGACAAATATAATTGGCGATAACACAGTTGAAAGAAGATGGAATTAATTCCCGTTTTTTTTTATTTGTTACGTCAAAGTATCACAACTCTTGATACATGAAACACGAACTTTCTCGATTGTAACCTTCATTATTAACAATAGTTAACCTCATATCTTAAGCCGGTCCAAGTGGCCGTGTGGCCTAAGGCGTAGGTCTGCGGACGCTCGTCTGCTGAGAACGTGAGTTCGAAACCCACCGGGGGCATGAATGTCTGCCTGTTGTGAGTGTTGTGTGTTGTAAGGTAAAGGTCTTTGCGACGAGCTGATCCTTCGTCCAGAGGAGTCCTACCGACTATGCTGCGTCGCTGTGTGTGATCTAGAAACCTCGTGAATGAGGAGGCCCTGGCCCACTAAGGGTTGTTGCGCCAAAAAAAACTCAGATCTTAAAAAACAAAATTGGTAATTCACGACAGTATAACTAGTTAATTGCTAATGCCTTACGCCATAAAAGTAGTTTTAGCTACTTTAAAAGGATTTATGGCTAATAAAAAAATTAAAGTAAGCGTAATGTGGAACTGTTATATTCACTGGAACGTTTTCCCACACAACACAATCATCATACAAGACAGGTAATGTAAGTACAAACGTAAAAATTAGGCGCGTTTCTGTTACCACTGTTGCTGTGGAAAGCAATAAGCGTCACATATTCCGAGTGAGTGTCTGCAGCCTTTGATATGCAGCATGCAATGCGCATGCGCATCATCTGTAACCTGTCCGGTGTTTTCGTCCAAATCTGCATTTGGTGCTGGAAAGTTTCAGAGCTCTCAAATACGAAATTCCATAGAAATTAGTTCTACTACACAAGCGTCGTCACAACTGTACACATGGACACAGAAAGTGTAACAGAGATTAATAACAGACACTTTGAAACTGGATTTTGTAGCATAGAAGGTTAACTCACTAAGATACCAATTGCAGGAAGGAATTAAAATGCAAGCTGCAAACAATACACAATTTTAACCTCCACTATGTTCTTCCAAACAGTATTCTTGAAAAACTTCTGAAGGCGATTAGGCAGTAAGTCCGTAAGTCCGATTTCCTTTTAAGTTTGCTTCTGTTTCGGTTCTAAACAATGAAAAGTGTTCGCAAATTTGTAGCTCATTAGGAAGTGATCTATCTTGCAGCCTTCATTTATTATTTAGAAGGGGACAACTGTAGTCTACAGTGAATAATGGACGTCAGTTTTGTTGGTGAAATGACTTGTGGTGAATGCCAATCATTTTCTGCAAGACAAATGATGGAAACATGATAGCCAGCCCAGAGTGATCATCTGGCTTATTACAAGGACTACGAACATAACAGAAGTAAAGGGGGATATTTTATTATGAGACAGCTTGGGATATCTTCTGGGCCACAAACCTTGAAGTTGCAACTAAACATAAAATGAGAATCATTATAAACTTAGGCCGAATTTAATTATAAAGAACTCAGGAATTATTGCCATGCAATTAATTCGTCACATAGCCTCTCGTGACAGATCCGTTGCCCCTTCTAAGGCAGAGTGCGATCTGGTGCTTCCCCTTTCAAATTCCAGTACCGTACTTAGTACTGTGACATATACGACATAGAGAAACACTTGGGACTGATGATGGACTAATTGAGAAAAATTATTTCCACAAAATATGTATTAATAAAATCTGTAACAGCCCAGGTGTAACAAAAATTTCTCCTGCCCCCTCATTTTTTCCGCTGGCCCTTTATGGCGCTTTATCTTACACTTTATAAGTTTAATGCAAAATGAAAATTTTGTTCTTCGGCAAACGTAAGCTGCTTAATGCACAAAAATGTGTATTTGGTATTTCTTTTCACCTCACGGCGCCGCGGAGATACATAAGAGGGGAATGAGATGCCATGTCCGAAATATACTGCAAAGTAACAATATTTCAGTTCACTAATGTTACTTGGTAAATTAAGGAAACTTTTTTTTTAATTTGGTGCAACAGCCCTCAGTGGGCCAGGGCCTCCTCATTCACGAGGTTTCTAGATTACACACAACGACGCACCACAGTTGGTAGGACTACTCTGGACGAGTGATCAGCTCGTCGCAGAGATCTCTACCTGACAACACACAACACTCACAACAGGCGGCCGCAGACCCACGCCTTAGACCGCGCGGCCCCTGGGACCGGCAAGGAGACCTTACATAGCTTTAAACTGTGACCTTGCCTACTCTAAGAATAGTTTACGCTACGAATAGGCCAGGGGCAAACATTTGCTTAAACGAATAGTAAAAACAAACAGAGGATAAAAATACAGGAAATTATGAATTTTTTGTAACCCAGGACGACGCCACAATGGGCACACAGATTGTCTTCAAATCGAAACAGGAGTTAGTGCTTAGGGGAGCAGAATCCCCGGTCGCTACTTGACAGACGGCTAGGTACACCGCTAAACGTCCTGAAAAGAATTCTTGCCCTCGCTCCGGAATCGAATCTGAACGTTTCAGCTCATAACCACTTTACTGGTTGAAACATAAATTGTTCGATATTTTCTGAGTGTGAATTATAAAAACATTGGAACTATATTTCATACATAGGGCTGGGATTTGAGGCCGTCATGGAGCTGTTCATAAAGAACTAAATCTTCTGGGATATCATATCGTGTTTATTCCTATTTTTCCAACACTTCAAAAGCAGCAAGCTCCTCCGAAACATCCGCAACTAATTACAAATTAACACGGTGCCATACGTCAGAATTGAATTATCCTAAAATGGGTGAAGAGATTATCTCAGAAACGTCAATTGCAAATTTCCCAGTCAACACGGCTTCACGTCTCTGAAAACTGAAATCTGGGTTTAGGTGGTTAGGGAAAAGATTCTAATACGAGGGTTATTCAGAAAGTACCGTTTCGCCTTAAAAAATATCGAGTAAGATTTCTTATAAAATTTCATTGTTATCAGATTCTACATTCTTCAAACTATTTTTCCACACATTCGCCGCCATTATTGAGGCACATAACTTAGCAGGGCACAAGTTTTTGTATACCCTCCTCATAGAATGCGGCCGCCTGCGATGTTAACCACTATTGACAATGTCATAGAGTAGAGTCCTTGAAATCTGAAGAAAGTGCAGAGACAGATCAGAAACTGTGAAACGTCTGTCGTCACGCACTCTTACTTTGACCCTATGCACCAAATTATCATTCACCAAAGATGGACGCCTTCTTCGCGCCTCATCGTGCACGTTCTCTCGTCATTCAATGAACATCCAAATCCATTTCCTAACCATGCCATCACTCATCGCATTGTCACCATACACTTGACACATCTGGTGATGAATCTCACTTGGTAGCACATTCTTAGAGTTCAAAAAAGGAATTACAGACCGTATCACACAATCGGCGGCCCCTTCATTTGTCTTAAACATGTTTAACGCATAGGAACAAACATAAACATAACACGAATTTCACGAAATGGCGTCTGTGGCTTATCAGTTGATATAGGAAGTCACTGCACATGCCCAAAGTGACAGTCTCGAGGATGTGCGAGAGATATGCGTAGACGGTACTTACCTTCCGAATAACCTACGTAGATGTGCGCTGTGAATGCAGCGTCGTGTTTCCATTACCTTAACATCAGGACGTCACAGAAGCTTTCATGCCTAAAGGTTTCATCCATTGCTATAGTGAGATACAATGGTCGCTGCATGAAGACAGAACAGCAGTCGGTTTTTATAAGCAGCGACAAAAGACATTTCACTTTCTCATAAATAACAGAAAGAAATAATAAAAGAAGGCAGTTCTGTTTCTGTCGCTAAAGCGACCAGACGAACTCCATACAGACGGGATAAGTACGGTGTCATTTATTAAAGTAAAAACATATTCGGACAAATACTAGGCCTTGTATTGCCCTGGCAGTTACTAACACTGAAGCAGTGTTTCTTTCTTGGAAACACAAGCCCAATGAAATGAAAGCAGTGTCCATTACTGCTTTCCTTATGGCAGCGACTTTTGTTTCCTGCAATAAACTGAGATGAATGTGCTTAAAGAAGGGGGGACGGGGAAAGTAAGGCAAAGGCACTATACTACTATTACTATAAATGATCACTACTCAACACTAGTGGTTACCAACATTTTCGAGTATAAGCGCCCCTTTTTAACTTACAAGCTTCTAGCGTACTCCCACTTATTAGACTGGATTTGTCATTCTAGGCTCCGCTAATTGATACAGCACATGATGACAAAAAGCTGTTACAATCTCAGAAGCTCTGTACGTTAGTTCGTTTCATATTCATTACAATAATAATAATAATAATAATAATAATAATGTCTAACAGAAAAATTAAAATCTTAGAAGGAGCAGCAAGACTTAGTGAAAAGTTATGTCAATTTTCAGGACATTTACGGTAACCGCGCGTCCATCAGGAATTTTGCGGCCCACAGGTTGGTAAACATTGCCATATATGTCAATTTCTGTATATGAAATACAATTCAACAGTTCAACTTAACATTCTTTCCTTAATACAAGACTGTCGTGTCTCTGTGGCTGTTTTGAATTTTACTCAATATAGTTCAAAAGATAATGCAAGCAACACAAAAGAAAATAAAGAACCATATTACACAAGTTAAACCTGGCAGCATATAACGGAATGAAACTATAAACTACAAAGTAAAGATTAGAATAGGGCCAAAAACACGAGAACGAGAATTTTTAGGCCGACACAGGCATTAAGATGTTCCATCGTAGAACAAAACAAAAGTTTGTCGATATCTTCTTTATCACAACTACTATCACTGAATGAAGGTTTACAATAACGAAGAGCGTCACTAATGAAGAGTTCGTAGTTTCCAGCCAATGGCGGCACAAGCGAATTTCAGTACAGCTACCACATTATTTACGATAAAGCGTGTGTCTGAGCAGGTATACGGGTTTTAAAGTGCTGTATTTATTTAAAATGATGCATTATTATTATTTTCATAGTAATCAGCCTCTCACACTGCACGGCTGAGACACAATACATAAGCAACCGTTGCTTTACATCTCCTAGGCTACTAGGCTCTCATTCTGTGACCCAACAGTCCAACTCGGGCATAAGACGTCTCAATTTTGAGGTTTATAGATTACACACAATTAGACACACACACACAACCACACACACAAACAAATACACACACACACACACAAACAAACACACACACACACACACACACACACACACACGGTCGCCTCCTCTGAAAGAGTGAACAGCCCGTCGCAGAGGCCGCTACACACACAACACACAACAAAAACAAGAGACGAATATTCCACGCACGCGACGGGATTCGAAACCATGATTCCAGTAACCGAGCGGCCGCACGCCTACGCTTTAAACCGCACTGCCACCGGGATCGGCACTAATATCACGTATGGATTTTAACTTAGAGCCTTTTTATGATTTCAGCTGATCTGAACTGAGAATTTTTCTGAACGTTGCATTTGGCCTGCAGACCATGTACCGGTACAGTCAAGATGTTGAAACAGACACTTGCCTCTGTTCTTACAGTCACAAATTTGTACTGTATTGTTATTATTATTATTATTATTATTATTATTGTCAGTTTTCAATAAAAATAAGTAGAAAGAAATCAAAGGTCAGAAAATGTCAAGACGTTTTTATTGACTCTGTAAATATTTCTTCATTGCACTTCTTACAGATAGTCACGGTTCTTCAAACTGTGTGCGGTATAGAAGCATTTTCCAAGAAAACACAGCGGGATATAGGGCCTACGTGATTGGACTTAGTGATTGCGTGTACCTTAGTCTCGAGCCTAAGGATTTTAAGAAGAAGAAGAAGACAAACACAAAAAATGTAATCCTTATACATCTACGGTAGTATATTTCCAATGCTATCTTTCTTTGTGTCAAAAGAAAGAGAGAATTGGCAATGGTTCAAATTTCAGAGTGCAAAATATTGTTCCCTAAAGTGTGTTGTCTAGCAACAGACACATTTGGCACGTGTTCACTGACCCCGGTGTGGCCAACGAACACAGATACATTTCTGTCCGATAAAACCCACAAACTACTCAGATAATGCAGAATAACACACCACTAACCGAACCCAAAACTCTGATTACATTAGCATACTCATTAACCTGCATATGCCATTTGTCTTTTATCGGCTGAATGTATTATGGAATCAGATAACTAACCACTGTCCATTCCCTACATAGCCTACTAAACACATAAACATCAAATTACAAATAGAAAATTGGTTATCAAGCACGGGTACGATGTCATGAAACATTTGGGATTTATAGTGACAGAATTACAATCCTTTCGATCAAAGTTGATAGAATTAACGTACCAATGTCTGCACCTTGTTTTTGTGTTTGTGTGCAGCAGTCTGGGGCATTAGTAGTGATTTAGATTTGTACGTAGGCAAGCTGCGCGTAATTATAAATTAAACTGAATTGCTCTGATATTCCAAACAGCACACAGCGGTTTAATGGTAAATAATTCTCTAGGTAAATCTACGGTAACAGAACGAAAAGGCTTGCAAGAGGAAACTGTTCTGAAGCTTAACAGCTCAGTACCCATCACCTAAACCTGAACCTTCAACGTATTCCATGTTACAAACGAATTGCTTGCAGATGTCTGCAGTCAAAGTAAAATCCTTTACACCCCCTGACAAATAAAGCTAACATTACACAAATGTTAATAAAAATTACGAAAACGTGGACACAAAGATAGCAAGTAAGTGGTTTCGTCTTCTTTGTACACTAGGCTAAGAAACCAACTGACTTTTCAGTCTAAATCTTTTACTGGAACGGGTCGGCGTCGGCCAGACCTTTGCATGATACTTTTTAAGACTTGTTGAAATATTTTAATGGTAGTTGTCTCTGGTACACAATATTCACCAACAAAACTAATTCTTTTTTATTTTAATGCTAAGATTTTTTCTTTTCAATACCTGGACCGTGTATTTTTTCCCCCCTTTGTAAAGTGAACAGCAAATTGTGTGCATTTGTTAGTTCATTGTACAAAATTAAAAAAAAAAAACAATTTTTACTGTTTTGGTATTTTTAACATAAAGCTACAAAGCAAATGATGAAACCGCAGTTATTCTTGTCGTCAATGGCACGAAATGAGTCCGTCCTTAACGGCGTGTGACACGAACGATACGTAAAAATTTGAACTAAGACTTTCGACATATCGCAGGTGTGTTAAGGACTACCTGACTCAAAGTACAGGAAGGTTGAGTGTTAATTAAGTTAAAAAACCTCAGAAACCGCCGAATGTTCAGAAAAGCATTTCTTTTTCTGCAGAGTGAACACCTCTTGAAAGTCCATCAACGCGTGGTCATGTTACAAGATGGCATCACTCCGCATTCACAAAGTGCATGCGTCATTATACACAAAGGATTCCTCTCCTGCTAGCACGTAATCGAAAACAGTAGGAAAGAAAACGGGAGAGTGTGTTGAGTGCCACTTGTGAGTTGTGAGAAACGAGAAGATAAAAAACTGTAGAATAAATTATTTGGATTTATAGAAGACATGTTAACAACTTTGGAAAAACGAACACAAAGATAAACTACAACGTAGCTACTGACTTTCTTGTTTTAACCCATAGCTCGTTTCTCTTCGAGGTGATTAATAAGTCAGGTTGCAACCAAATAACCAAGAAATAAAGAATGTCTCACATATTATTGGCTGATTAATATTCTAATTCCATATCAAAGATTCTGTTATTTGTTATCGCGAAATTGTGCAAGACAGAAGACGGAAACAAGTCTTGCACGCTGCAACAGAATGGCTCGTACATTAATAGGAATGATGCAAATTTCCTTAGACACTTCCAAGCATTTTCCCTTTCTTCAAATAGTTCCGGAACGTAAATCTGCACACGGATAACCGGCTCAAAGTACGCAATCTATTTATTACATAATCTTGTTTTGGACTTCGTACATAAAAAAACATAAAACGATAAGTTTTTCCCCACAAACTTAGTCATTCAAATAGCAAAGTACCATCTGCAGTTATTTTTTTCCCCACGCCCATACAACTGCAACTAAAGAGTTACATCATATAACAAATCAATCAAAATTGTTCTCTCACTCCCCCTGGCAATACATCAGGCTATGAAAGTCCAATAAAATGTGTCCTCGTATTTTGTCATTGCATAGCTGTCAGTATTTTTGAAATCCAAATAAACTGGTTAGAATAAATTACAACAGCTAGAACAACGTGAAGAATGTTCAATGAACAGTGTGATTATTTTCAGTACCGACTATCATGTTGCAAATCAGGAGCATTCTCTTGTGCATCTGACATTCCAGACTAAACAACGATTAGAAGAGGATTCTTTTTCCACGTGTTCGCAAACTACTACAAATAAGACCACACGTAATTTAACGCACGCATTACCACATTCCGTTTCAACGCACGATGAGGTTTGAACTATGCAGTCTACGGTATAAGAAGTTTATAGCAAATTTCTGTTTTGTGAGTTTTGAAGGACTGACAGCGTTGTAGGTGAGGATTCGGGTCTTTTGGGAGGTGAAGGAGGAAATACGTTCCTTCGGCAGGTTCTTAAACGCTCACACAACGACGAAGATTCACATCGTGGACGACGGGAATCCTGAAATTACTCTCACGCTGATTATATGTATGTGTCAAGATACGATCTGGCATATGTCAAGAAGGTAGAACACTGGAGGAGAAATAAGAATAAGGAAAAAAAGGAAAGAAAACATTAAGGAATGCGAGCAACCAAAATGTAAAAGAAGACAAAAAAAACTAGCGAAATATGTAAAGAAACATAAAGTACATACATGGTATAAACAAAAGAATGGTGCGATTTCAAAAGTTAACAAGAAATTTGTTTCTCATCTTACACGGTCACAACGTACACCATCAGCAGCAGCAACTGTCCACGTTTCTCACGCGCTACCAGCAGTTCGCTTCTCAAGCTTACTGCGGGGTCGAGGGGCCAGTTTCCAAGATGGCGTCGTAGCAGGAGAAGGCTTTCTGTGTGCTCCGTTTTGAGGTGTCCAGATCTGTGGTTATAGTGCAGCGTGAGTTTCGTGCACGGTTTAGAAAAGACGTACCTGCCAGGTGCGTCCTTTCTAAACCGTGGACGAAACTCACGCTGCATTGTAATCACAGATTTCTATACCTCTAAACGGAGCACACAGAAAGCCTTTTCCTGCTATGACGCCATCTTGGAAACTGGCCCCGCGGCCCCGCAGTAAGCTTGAGAAGCGGACTGCTGGTAGCGCGTGAGAAACTTGGCCAGTTGCTGCTGCTGATGGTGTACGTTTTGCCCGTGTAAGGTGAGAAACAAATTTCTTGTTAACTTTTGAAACCGCACCATTCTTTTGTGCATACCCTGTATAAATATAAAGTAAATTACAATGAAACTATGATAGAATGAGGGACACAAATAATGACAGATTAACCAACAAAACATAGAAGAAATAAGTATAAAGCAAAAGCAAAATAACTCAAAGGGAACTGGGCAAAACCACACATTGGCAACTCAGATACAGGCTTGTACTGCCATGCCGAGTGTACTGCAAAAAATTGCCACATGACACACTGCAAATAAGGCACACAGGGGCTCTTTCTGCCGAGTGCCAATTTCCTGTCGGAATTCTTAGTATGGTTTCCACAAGCCGCTTTAGGCCCCTTCATACCGGCCCTCGAATAAAAAAGAGAAAAACATCAAGTATGGTTTTTTAAATGCAGTCACGTCGCAGTTTTGCCCCGACTCGCCCCCAAGGTTTCACCTCAGGTCAGAGACGAAAAGCCGCACAGGTGAAGGGTAAGTGGGGTTATTGATTCGGCTAGCCGCTAGGGGGTTGAGTGGCGACAGGGACGCTATGAAGCAATGAAGCAACTTCGGTGCCAAAACTACGCATGCCTTAACACCTCGCTAGAAGAAGTCGAAAAGCTCTATTATGTGAGTCATGTTGTCACTCTGCACTTCGTACCTCGTAGCAGACACTTCATTCTCATGCCTTCAAGTACTGTCATCATCATCAGCAGCAACATCAGGCGCATCGGCAGCGGCCAGCACTCTGTTTCACCTCTCTCGACAGTTTTTAAACCCGCATGAAACTCCACGGAATTTTAGAAGCTCTCTGTTTATAACTAAAACATGCGGCTGTCAGTCTGACTTCAGTCCATCATAATGCAATTTATTCTACGCTTTTTATATTGAATCAGACACAGGAAATGTTCGAATATCCGCTCACAGACATTCTTTTATTTTGCATGACTATCAGGATTTAGTCCGAAATTTCTGCTATGGAACCCACACAATCCTTCTGTATTACTTATTTCTTCATTACTTTACCCGCACTGAAATCACGGTTCATATAAAATGTGTACAGATAAGTAAAAAAACTGTTTTCCGTGTTTTCTCATCAAACTGAAATATTCTTATAACAAAACCAAATAGATGCACTAATTTCTCAAATTCATTTTTGGAATAAAACTCTACATGTTTCGGACAGTTCCTCTGTCCATCATCAGGAGTTTTTCACTGTACACACAGCAATGGTATATGTCATACAGGTTTG
>Ga0123355_10015662_pt1 | contig 11920 bp, 6 predicted proteins | sample TergutEmb28metaG_3_FD_89872 | JGI IMG/M metagenome (GOLD analysis project Ga0123355, IMG submission 89872) | Embiratermes neotenicus P1 segment gut microbial communities from Petit-Saut dam, French Guiana - Emb289 P1 | ecosystem: Host-associated > Arthropoda: Insects > Digestive system > Gut ... | reverse complement strand
TTACTACTAAATTTAAGTCGGGAGGGCTACATGAGAAGCATGTAGTGGCAACTTGGAATCTTGGGAACCATCTCAGCATTTGCTTCTAGGCACAGGGAAACCAAGAAAAACCTGTGTCGAGATTGCCGGTCGCAGGACCTTCCGAATACTGACTTCTAGCCAGCAGTCCGGCATCTAAAGTAAAAAAAAAGAAATTCCACACCTAGTGTGAATTTGTGTCCAGTGACAAAAAGAGAAAATAGACCAGCCACATGAGAAAATGTCCTGTATATATCATAATTTTCCCAATTCATTGTACCACATTTTAAAATATAAACAGGTTTGTATATTTGTTTTGATATTTTTTAAAAATTGGCCTTGATAGTCTGGCCTGCAAACATAGATAACCAATCAGTCTACTTGGTAGAAGGTATGGAGACCTCTGTGTGTAAGGCCTGTAAGAACAGGAGTTTATTATCTCAATTATATTGCACTTTTCCTGCCATCTGATACGTACAGGATGATTCGTGAGTAATGGACATATCATAGGAGATGATTTCCTAAGGCTTTATGATCAAAAATGTTTCTATAAAGATGTGCCCAATTTTGAATGGTTACAGATTTATCGCTGCTTGAGACTTAGAATTCAAGTTAAGCATTAGTGAAAATATATGAAATAAAATAATATACTCATTACTTGGTGAATTTAGTATCTGCAGCTACATGCTGCTGTCTAATATAATACACACTGCTCAGTAACCTGAATTTTTCGTCTGGCACATATTTTGTTGATCTTGGTGTGGAAATGTATCAGTTGTGCTCCCTGAGGCCCTTTGAGGGCCGAAACTTGTCAGAGTAACACAGTGCTAATAAAGTGGTATTAATAATATGTGTGCATTAGTCAGTTTTTATGTGAAAAAGTGTTATCCGGGCACAGAAATGAACAAGATAAGGTGTCCTTTTATTGACATTATTTTTGATTATATTAGCATAGGTTTTGAGCAAACACTGGCCCTTTTGAATATATGACATTCTCAACCCCAACCACTGCCATTTTTACTGAAAAGAAAACAGTAAAGTATACAATATCAAGTTGGTTCAGACTCTCATGCTTCTGAAGTATTCAGGGAATGTATTTTTCTAATCTTGGCCAGAGATTGGCCATCCTGTCTCAGGTATTCATAGTCTCTCCAGATACATGCTGGGATAGTACCTTGAAATGTGTCACAAAACTTTTTTTACCATCATTTTCAATTCATTTTTAAATCCCCCTACTATTTAACACTGTGCTCTGTGCTACTCCCTGCTCAATAAAACAACTATGAGTACACAAATAATACAGTCTGTCTGTAGTATAATGTTGACAGATTACTTTGAGAAAGCAGTAGAACCAACATCTGTATTGCTGTGTGTATTAAACATATCTCATTGTATACTGTCCAACTTAATTGTGGTTTATATTAGATATACGCAGTTTTTACACCCAACAAAGTGGTACATAGCCATTACATTAAAGACACTCTGATAACTATGAGACCAGAGACATTTCAAGGACACATATAACTATAGTGATACATATATGGTAACCCTCTTGTTATTTACTGAGAGAAGTAAACTTAAATAATGTGACTGCAGGTTTGGCACGGTTGCACCACCTCCAATGCCTCCTTCAGTGATTAGCCCTCCTGTCTTTGGTGTGAGTCTGCGTTCTCAACGCAGTGCTGCCAGTAACACATCATCCACAGATACGACTAAGTCACCTCCATCAGCGCCAGTGAAGAAGACCAAAAAGACCGTGAAACTCTTCTGGAAGGAAGTGCGGGATGACCCTATTATCCTAGCTAAGCTGCAGCAGACAGGGATGATTTGGGATGAACTGAAGCCAGTCAGTGTTGATATTCAGAAGTTGGAACATCTGTTTGAATCCAGAGCCAAGGATATCATCACCAAGGTATGTATTGTATTCCAGCATGTTCCATATCTTATTCATATCTGTGTTATGCTTGAACTGTAGGCTTTATTTAAAGAACTTCAATTAAAACCAAAAGGTACATCATAATGAAAACAGGAGCATGTAGCAATCACAAATACATGAACCCATTAAGTATTCACACTTAAAAGAGGAATGTGGGAAGTATGAAATTAAGGAATCAGCCACAATCATAATTTCTGTTTCATGAGTATCCTTGAAGTAGCACGGGCAGATCCACGTTTTTTGGGGCCTGAAATTTATTCAGTTTTTGGGGCCCTCATTAAAGAACAAGAATACAAAAGTGCAAATACAAAATTAGGTACTAAATTGAATATTCGTTAAGAATGAGAAGAGACATCTCAACAAATAACAAATTTAAAAAAGCTGGCAGATACCACAAACATCACAAAATATATAAAAATAACGGGTACTAAGTAGCTGCTTGTCATGGGGACCGCGGTAGCACAGTGGTTAAGGTGCTATGCTACAAATCGGAAGGTCGCTGGTTCGATTCCAGGTGGTGTCATTGGAATTTTTCATTGATATAATCTTTCTGATTGCACTATGGCCCCGGGGTCAACTCAGCCTCTAACAGAAATGAGTACTGGGAGTTTTTCCTGGGGGTAAAAAGCAGCCGGTGTGTAAGGCTGACAACCTTACCACCATCCTGGGCCATTGTCACATAATCTGGGAACCTTAACTTCCTGGAACCCTCTGGGCACCTCGGGCCTGTAATGGGACTGATTTACCTTTAACTGCTTGCCACACCTCTGTAATACTTTTATTTCATACATTTTTTGGCTGCATACTCTTTGATCGCTTCCCCATATGACAACAATTTTGAAATATTATTTCCTATAGAGAGAACAGAAAGACAATTCAGACTCTCCTCCAGCATTTTTGATCATTTTTTTTTTATTGTTGATGGTTTAGAAAAGTTTCTGTCATCTTCACAACTGTGTATTGGTAATGTCATGTAACGTTTTAAGATTGTTGTCAAGTATGGGAAAACCTGTATCACCTTTCTTTCATACAGGAGCTCTAAGATTTCAGGACATATCCAGGGCATTGTTAGGGCCTGTCCCTGACCGTGGAAGGGGTCTGTGCAAGTGATGGCCCCTGAAGCTTAAGCTTCATTAGCTTCACTGTAGATATGCCCCTCAGTTAGTAAACATTATTGCTTGTATTATTTTGTGATTTTATATGGAATGCCTAAAATAAGTACAAACTTGCTGTTTCATAAAAATATTACACAATGTTAGTTAACAGTCCACCTCTGTAGGCCAGACATGCAATATATTTCACACTTATTTTTAATGAATTGTGCATCAGTAATCTTACCGTTTGTATGTAAAGTATAGCTGAATATATACTTTTAACTTTCACATTTAACGGGTACATTTGACAGTGTGTAGTGTATGGTTTGTGCCAGTAGATAGTTCCATAATTGCTTGTACACCCAGACTTGATTTCTGATTTAGGTAATAATATTTGTTGAATGTTTCAAAATGGTGACTATGTTTACTTGTGTAGTTAATACTATGTACTAGTAGTCTTAATCATATATGATGTGAGTATGTTACAGTGTTATCTGAATTTCCTCTCACTATTTGTTAATAACATTGAAATTGAAAAATGTTTAAGGGAGGTGATACAAATGAGAATTTTGTATCGGCCAACAGCAAATACACTGATGTCAGCAACAATTTATGTTAAAACTATTCCAAAATATGTACTTTGAGTACTTCTTAAGCTTGCTTGAAAAGTCTGGATGAAATCAGTGTAGTAGCATCTTATAAATGCAGCTCAAGGGAATATTCTTATATTTACATACATATAAAGAATTTGGTAAGTCATTCTAAATATTCAGAGTTTAGTGTTTTAGTATTTTCTTAGTCCATCAGTGGCACATCTTTGCACATTATTGGAGATCAGTCAGATAAACGGGTAGCACCCACATATATATAAAGCAGAGATACTTTGAAATTCATATTTGTCATTATCCTAGACTGATACCAGTAAACTCTGACACTGAAAAAGCATATTAATAACATATTTCTGAAGTGGTTTTTGCTTGAAATGCACCCATAGTGGTGAGACCAAGACTATCCATCTATCTGTTTGTTCATGTTTGACATTTGAAATTAAGAAGTGAATTTCATTAATTTTTTTGATTGGAGGTGAAGGGTGTTGTGTACTGAAATTTATCAGGCAGATTACATTCAGTAGCTCACTGAGGTTTTACCTATTCAGAATACAGGCAGCTCTACTTTCTCATCTCTCAGACTTATGACATGTTGTTTAAAAAATTTCTGTGGGTTCCTCATCAAAAAATAAGTTGATATAGATGTTAATGAATTATTGATGTCTGGATTGATAGTTTACAGTATGGAGGGGTGTCATAAGTAGTGAGTAAGAACAAGATGATTCCTGCCACTTCTTAGCCGTTTACTGCGTAACACAACTGTTACGGTGGTATGGACCATATTTCAAACGTTTTTGATGCTTTGCGGAGAATATGAGATATCTGAATAGTGATAAAAATTTCGGAGGCCTGTTTATAGAACAGTAATGTCCAAAGTGAAACCAAAAGTGAGTTTAACCTCTTACACTTTTAAATCTGATGTAAAATTTTTGATACTGGTTGTGACTGAATATCACATTGAACTGGCTAGCACTCCTGCTTTGTGTTTGGTAGGTTCTTAGTTCAAATCTCGACCCATATATCGCTGTTCTGACTGCTGTCAGTGTGGTAGATCTCATTGTCTGAAAGTAGTACCTTATTTTAGGTCAAAATTAATTTCATTCACATCACTCCCAATTATTTACTAATTCTACCATGGAATGCTCAATAGTCTGGGCTACTGACAGCATCTTTAAGTAATTCAAGAATAAGTAAAATACTGGTTATGGCCATTTTACATATAATATGAATAAATTAAAGACACTGTCAGCAAGAATAATGGGGACTGCAGCATTATATAGCAATGAAACTTACACAAGTAAATGTAGTTCATGGGAGATTTTCTTAGTAGTTGAAATTATAGGTGTGGAACTGAATGCTTTATGTTATTAACATTGTGTGAACATCTGAAACAAGTTTGCTAATGTAGATCTCACTGTATTTTTTGAAATATTTATTGATACAGGACTGTGTGCACAATATTGATTTTCTTTCCAAAACAAAAGTTAGTTACTGCACTGCGAGTGACTGATTTTGGTCAATGACTACATTAAATGTACACAGCATGTTATGGGGAAAACTGGTAACTTTATTTTATCAAAAAAGTGCCTGAAATCAGTTTATTATCTTTCTGAGGACCAGATTGTATGGACATTGGTGTGTAAAGTTATGCTGAGAAATTGATTTGTATGATTGCTAAATAATTTTTTCTTGTTTTTAAACTTGCGCCATGTTCTAAATGTAATTTGTTCCTTTTTGGGTAATTCCCCGGTGTCTGAATTCTAATTGCCGATGTTTCGGAACTCACTGTCGGTTTCATCTTCATAGGCAGGTGAATGAAGTACGTCAGTGGATGGATTGTGTGGGGTATTTATACCTGGTTGGGTTGGAGTAGAGAAGTGGCAGAGCCAATAGGAAGTAGTGTGCCCGTACGGGGCGGGTAGAAGTCCAGCAGGTAGTGGAGGGGGAGGGTGTATATCCATCCACTGACATACTTCATTCACCTGCCTATGAAGATGGAACCAACAGTGAGTTCCGAAACATCGGCAATTAGAACTCAAGACGCCAGGGAATTACCCAAAAAGGAACAAATTACAAATAATTTTTTGTTTTACATTGTGCCATAAAATTTAATATTTGGCCCCATGAACAAAAATAAGAATGTGTGTAAAGGAATTTTAAATTATCTGTTAGTCAATATGCATAAACATTACTGAAAAGCAGTGGCACATTCTGTTGGAGTTAATTGCATGATAGGAAATGAGCACTTAATGGCTTCTTTGACAAATTAAGATAGCATTTGACATGGAGTTAGTATAGTAAAAGACATAAGTTTAAAACATTCATAAGAATAAACATATAGGTTTTGGTCCCATTTTTAAAAGCAACATTTTGAAGGTTTGCATGAACTGGGTATGTGTTTGCATGGAACATGTATGAATTGCATGCCTGGCTGTGTAACAAACTTCCCACTGTTTGCATGCATTGTGAATGCATTGAAACTTAACAGAGAAGGGAGAGATTGTGGAGGTAGTGATTTCAAGTGGTGGATAAAATTAACCATTATTAAAAGTATATGTGAGGATATAAAACAGTAAATAGGATGCTGTGCATGAATTTAATTCGTTATGTGTATGCCTTAAGTACAGTTTGCCCAATAGCTTTTTCAGTACAGTAGCTAGGTTATGGGCTGGGTTACTGGAGTAGAGGAATAAAGTGCTCGGGCCATGAATCTGGGCACCATTGTGATGAAGTCATAGTGTCAAGTTTAAGAATGCTTGGAGCTTGGCTCCATTCTCCCATACATCTTCATGTTGTGGTTCTTAATTAAACAATTAAACACAGAGATACTGAATTTGGTACCAGTATATTTTAATTATTGAGGCTAAATTTGTATGAACAGGATGTTTCTGTCTCTCTCTCTCTCTCTCTCTCTCTCTCTCTCTCTCTCTCTCTCTCTCGTGCATGTGCAAATAATCTTTTGAGCATTTATGAAAAATATGGCAGGAGACTTTGTTTGTTCTCTGTACAAGGCACATGAAATTGTGTACTGGGGTGGTCATACATTATATCCATTCCTCAATTTGCTGTTTCATCTCTAGAAAATTTGAATGGATTTTAGTGGAAAGTGGTATTTGAGATTCTACACTGCAAGTTATTAGGTGAATTTAATTTTTGTTCATGTCAGACCAGGCGACAACTCCTTCATGTGAAACTCATACAAACTCTACTAGTTGTCTTAAAAATGGCTCACTGAAGAAAACCGTGGAACTGTCAAGAAGTACAGATTGCATCAGTATACAGAACTTGCACTTGTAATATCTTTTGGTGTTTTATGTTTTTACATTGGTAACAAAATAATACATTTTTCTTTCCATAAAGAAGTTTATACATTGCTGTGCGGTACAGTTTTAGCAATCACGTCACAGGAGTTCAGGAGCAGATGAGTAAGGTGAAACAGAACTAAGGACGTGATTTTGCTATGCAAGAAGTGATTACAAAATTTTGAAAATATCTGTACCTTTTTGGAGTATTATTAAACCTGCTAATTTTATTAATAATTTCAAATGCTGATGGAAGAAATATGGTGGATACATTTATATTTTGCCTGTTTTTCTAAATAAATTCTTTTCATACGTTTCACTTTCCTACTTTCCTAATACTGTAATGCAGTTGTCATGTTACAGTTACATGTTACATGTAACACACAATGCATGCATGAATACTTGATGTCATCTGTCTGTATGAAGGAGCTAATTTCTGTTATATCATGTTACATATTCCATTATAATCCCCTGGATTTTGGGAGGACAAATTTTACGCTCTGTACTATAAATGAAATCTGATAAGCTGTTTGCTACCTAAAAAGAACTATATGCAGTAATAAATCTGATTTATTTGGGAGAATTATGGGATGTAAATGGAAACCGCTCAGTGAACAGTATCAGTATGCTACTATAAGTGTGCAGTGGCATTACCTCTGCCTTCTTTCCCTTTTGTATGTCATCTAACAGTGCAGATTTAATTTTTATGTTTATTTGCAGTTATAATACTGCTTTTATTATTTTGTGAGTGGCATGCACATATATATATATATTATCTTCCATGTGCACTACTAACTAGAAACTTTGCAGTGTTTTATATTTACAGTATTTATAAACAATTTAGTTGCTGATACATGACAGTTTACATTTTTTCATATGGAAGATATGGTGCATGTGTGTGTTTAATATTGTAAACTAATCCCTTTGTTTTTTGTATTTTTTGCAAGAGTTTTTTATCAATACATTTTGATATGTAATTACTGATATTTTTTAGTTTTATTGTACACTGTCAATTTTATAAACAGGAACTTGAATATTTTGATATTTTTGGAAGTCTAAAGTATAGGAGTATTTTGAGTTAGGTGTAATAAATATTGTAAATGTTTTATATATATTCTGAGTTTTTATTTTTAAAATGTGTTGCCAATAATTATATGTGACAGAAATAACGAATGTGTTGAAAGTGCTGCATAACCTTTCCACAAAACACAGTGCTGTGCTTGAAGGGTTTTGAGAGCAATAAAATTTGGTACACGTAGAGGCTTTTGGTGCTTTCAAAGTTGAAATTAGTATGTTTGCAAATTAATTAAATGATTTAAATTCTTATCGCATTTATACATGAAACTATTGCAGCATGAAAAGTCTTTGGATTATTTCAGAAATTGTGCTTTTAAAGTAATCATTATATAGCTCCACACCAATTAAATGTCATTTATTTATGTCCAGAGTGTTTGAATTTTTTTTCTTAAATTCATACAAAGTTTACTGAGCTTGTTTAGAACTTGGACCATGTGAGTTTATAAACTGGCCTGCTTGATGTCATGGTCATTGTAACTGGTTCCTTTGCACCCCTGACATTCATTCATACTTAAAATAGTTCAGTGTAATAATGTCCCTTTACTACACCTTTAATATTGTAACTAATTGTACAGGCATTTATCTTGTTAATGCAAAACTTATTAAAGCTGTGTTCCTTATTCTGCATTGTGAATGATCGGTAATGTCAGATGGCCTGTTATGCTTAAAATAAAATTAGGAAGAATGGTAAGGTTCATGTAACACTGCCAGGTTTGTGGGCCACAAGTAGATTGCTCCCAGTTTTGTTTTATCTTGACTTGCTTATTGATCATCCTGACATTTTTAACACAGGTTGTTTAGGTGAATGCGAAGACAGTACCTTCATATATGTCTTTGTCATTACAAATATGTATTTGCCCTTCATAATTAGTTTGCTGTGTCAAATTATCCCATAGACCATCTGCAGTTGAAATAGTGTTATTAAGTAATGCAACATTCAGACAGTTGTTGCCTGCACAACAAAACTAGAATGACACAAAATTCTAAGAAAGAAAAATTGCCATATTTAAAAGAGTTTGAATCCATAAAAGTAATATGAAAATAATTCGTCGTTTCATGGGATGGATTTGATTTCTGCCATTATTTTTAGCTCTAACATGCATTATTCTAATAATGAAAGGTAGACTGATTTTACCCAGCAGTCAAAAAAGTGTGGAATATTACTTTAGATCATGCATAAAGGCTCTCAAAGCACTGTATAAGTCAAGCACATCACTCAGCATCTGTGTGTTGTACTGCATGAGTTGTGCAGCACTTGTCTGGGCTGTCTGTTGCTCTGCAGGTCCTTGGCTCTGTGACTCACTCCTGTACTGTGTACTATATTTTTGGTGTCCTGTAAAATCCAGCAGGCTTTTGGTACTACTTACTTTGGTGCTTATTAATAATTGTATATTTCTTCCCCCACCCTTTGAATGGTCATCGTCACTGAATGGCATGCTGGTCCTCTAGGAGGTAAGTGCTGGGGATTTGGTGCAGGGGGTCTCTCAGTTGGATGTAAAATAGAGGAATGGCACTTTCTTACTGAAAGGTGTGAATGAACCGTCCAGTACAGGAGGCTTCATTCCTCACTATGTTTCTGTATCCATATTAACTGTTACATGTCTTTGAAGCTTTCATAGTGACCAGATTCAATAAAATATTTTTGGGCTGAGTGATGTGTCAGGCGTTTCCAGTAATCCAGCATTTCAGAGACAGACTTCTCACAGTATGTACCTATAAAAGGCCAGGACTCATTCAAGTGGGTGTATAATTTTAGAAGCCTGGTTATAGAGTTCTGTTAGAGCCCTGATGATGGGGACTAAGTTGGTCTCTGACATGGTGGTTTATTTGTACCACCTGACATGGTTGTCAGCCCAAGAAGATTTTATTGAACATGTTATCTCTTTTAATTGCCATTAGTCATTTACCTATTAATGCAATGAAATAACGTTGCTATACATGTTTTGTAGCTTATTAATAACAAATGCTTTACTTATTAGTAAGAAAAAGTTGATGTAATGTTGATGGAATGCTACAGATGAAAATGATTCAATGTTCTTCTGTTCAGAATTAAAATTTAAAGAATATTGGGTGATTATTTTATACGTACAATGTACAAATTACTACGTAAGCAAAGACATTACAAAAGTAATTAATGCGAGTTGATATATATATACACAGCTGTCAGTGCTTACAGTTGGGTAACATGATTTTGCAACACATCTGTATCAAAAAATATTTATGCCAAGCATCATTGAGTTTATAATGCTCATTTCTCACTGGTCAACTTTAGTGTGTGTTGTTACAAAAAAGATTTGTTCACTTCTCATGATTATAAATTTGCATGGCTATATATATTTAACCTTTCAGTGATGCTGGGGACTTAAATTTCAACTACTGTCCAGGATGGAGAGGTTTTAAATTTTGTTGTACCCTTAAATGCATTCAAAACTGTACAGGGCACAAAGCTAAGCAGAACACAAAGAATTAAAGGTCCATATGTGCACTGAGGCAAGCATTAAAGGGTTAAGAATAGGCACATTTTGAGAAACAGTTATTAAGAGACTAAGAATTTTAGCATCAATTCACATTTATTTGATTTTGTATAAACCAAATTAGGACCCAGTCTTGATCTAGACAGATGGTTCATAAGTTTACATTATACAAATATATTCATTCTCTCATTCTTAGGCCATGGTAGGAGGTGTTGCTTTAACTGGAAGGTTTTAACAGTGCTAGGCAAGTCAGGAATAACAAGATAATTCCATTAAATATTGCTGTTTAATCATCCTATATGCAGTAAAAAAGCTGTTAATTATATTGACATCCAATTCAGGAGCAGGTAATCAAAACTTAGAAAAGTGAATTACATTAAATTAATTTAGCAGAAATAATTTATTGAAATTTCATGCATTTAATAAAGTGACTTGACTGCAAAAATGATGGATATTTCTGTTTTACCACCACATCCAGGACACCCCCAGGCCCAATGTAATCTCTTAGGAGTGGGTACTGGAAGGGGCTTTTCCAGAGGGTAAATGTGTTTAGAGCGTGAACCTGATCACACATTTTAACTTAATGCTGAATGCAAAAGAGTTCCTTAGGCTCACTGTGACCTCACATCACTTTGCAGCATGGTGACTGAACATGGATTGCAAATTATATTTTATATAGTATTTTATGAAAATGTGTATTGTAAGTGTGGTCTGAAGAAAAGTGGAAGTTTATCCATGAAAAAGTTGAGGGTGTAACAGTTTTGCATATCTCCTCCTGATTGGTAAAATCCTCATGCTGGTGTTTGGAAAAGTTAATATGTGACATTGTGTTGCTATCAGAAACAACAAGAAATGAATAAGAACAAGGAGATTATTGTGCTGGACCACAAGCGCTCAAATGCCATCAATATTGGTATGACAAAGTTGCCACCACCACGTTCTATCAAGACTGCAATCCTCAAGATGGATGCTACCATCATGAATCGGGAAGGAATAGAGGTTGGTGTGCATGATTTGAAGTTCTCACAGCAGTGTTACCGAAGATTCAAGGCTTCTGGGATGTGACACTGCATCATTGTACATGTAGTTCATGACACTTAAAAGGACAATAGTGCCTTCATCTTCAGGGTTTATCAGTCCAAAAAGAATTAATTTCTTCTTGGATTGCTTGACTCTAAAGATGAAGGCACTTATATCTGTCAAAACTTTGGACTTCTACACCCAATGACATAGCATCATAGACATAGGAAGGAAACTTCTGTAACTCTTCTGCATAACCCTTTTTTTAATCTTAGTAATTAACCAACTTGATGCACAAAATTTTTGTTTTACAATAAGTTTATTTCATGCCTCTACATGTTTCGAGCACCATGTGCTCATCATCAGGAGGTCAAAATTGTATTACACAGCC
>Ga0123355_10015661_pt1 | contig 11920 bp, 2 predicted proteins | sample TergutEmb28metaG_3_FD_89872 | JGI IMG/M metagenome (GOLD analysis project Ga0123355, IMG submission 89872) | Embiratermes neotenicus P1 segment gut microbial communities from Petit-Saut dam, French Guiana - Emb289 P1 | ecosystem: Host-associated > Arthropoda: Insects > Digestive system > Gut ... | reverse complement strand
TCACTTTAACTATCACACCAACTAATGCACTTACATAAAATTTCACATTAAAACATTTAAAATTTTAAATGTTTTAATGTGAAATTTTATGTAAGTGCATTAGTTGGTGTGATAGTTAAAGTGAGTTGCCCCTTCTGTTTAGTGAGTAGGGCTGTGTGGATTTGCTTATAGCACCGCCTTTTAAGCCCGTGCTATTGACTGATCCAAAGTTTACTTATTTAATTACAGTAATAATTTTAATATTAAGAGAAGGAGAATAGAGATTTGGGAAGAAGTATTTATTATATAGGAAGCTAGTTTTTTTTCCAAGTGTCTGTCCTCACGTTCTGGAGAATAGAAGGACGTCTTGTCCCTGCCGGTAATAGAAAGACATTACACTGTCGTCCAGCCCGCAGCTTGCTCGCCATTCCGGCTACGATGTGCCGGTTCCTGATACATATATGTATCCTAATGTTAGACCACAAGATTTACCTCCGCCAAGAAGCAAAGGAATTTAAGTAGAGTCCTAGCTACCTCAAAATGGATATTTATCTTAGTAATTAACCAACTTGATGCACAAAATTTTTTTGTTTTATAATAAGTTTATTCCATGCCTCTACATGTTTCGAGCACCATGTGCTCATCATCAGGAGGTCAAAATTGTATTATATAGATTCTGATATCAGCACACCTATAGGCATGATGATACCAGAGGCTGTGTAATACAATTTTGACCTCCTGATGATGAGCACATGGTGCCCGAAACATGTAGAGGCATGAAATAAACTTATTGTAAAACAAAAAAAATGGCCTGTCAAGTTGGTTAATTACTGAGATAAATATACTGAGATGCACGGTCAGCAAAACATCAAAACTCGAATGGATGTTTCAAAGTTTCTTGGAAGTTATAATATCATCGCTCTTGAGAATCTGAATGGGGAACTTCTGGGAAGATAGACAGTTTGAATACAGACAGGAGGCGTAATAAAGTAAGTGAGAGTTTTAGAATGACTGATTGCAAAAGCGGAGTTTTGATGCAACTGATTCAGGAGTGTCCAAAAAAAAGCTTGCAGTTCTGCTACAATAGTGTTACTTCATTTGCATTTTAAATAAGCGCAGATTAAGAGCTTCTATGCTATATGTACGGAGATAAACTGCTTTTTATTTACATAACATTGGAACGAACAATTTTAGGAATAATATTTAAAGGAATAAACAATTTAGGACTTTATACAAAAGATTAGAGAGCTTTCGTGTCCTTCTTTCGAAATTTAAGACAGCTAATTTCTCACTTTACTTAAGTGTAGACTATACAATTGTAAGAAATAAAGAAATTCTCCCAAGGCCTAATGCCTGAAGAAGAAATGAAAAGGCGATAATCTGGTTTGTAGGTTTGAGGTTTCGATAAAGGATCCGAATTTGCAAGGCGTTAGGTTAAGTGAAGGAGAGGGCAGCCAAGAATTTGGATTTAAACAGGAAACGCTTTGCTGCATACATACAGTGGCGCCGCCGTCAAGTTGACGTGTGTCGTCAGCCCTTCTGAATATTTCACTGCGCTAAACAGCCGAGTCGTGTATCAGTTGCATTATTCACGCGCATTGAGCACCGTTGTATCTATAATGCAAAGGGCTACCACTTTTTAAACTGTCGAGGGTTTTAGTTGGCCCAGCATACACCCTCATTCAATCCTGCCATCTTCTTTTTGCTTGCTTTCAAAAGGATGAAAGGGACACAGTCACTCCTTTGTTACGTAGAGTACCTTTGTTTCTTTATTAAAACGTCTTCTCGAAACATTTCATTGAATTTCGAATGAATTCAGATGACATCTTCTTGCTGCTTTCAGGAATAAGACGCTTAGAGCTTAATGAAAGTCTTATAAATTATCTGAGAATTTATCGACAAAGCAGTGAGAATTTTTCTTATATATTTTCGGATGTCATATTTAAAAACCTCTCAGCATTTAAACGTCCAGATATTCTATATTTTTAATTTAGTTTTTATAAACGAAATGGATTGAAAAGAATAAACCTTATGTATCATTTATAGACCTATTGCTTGGAATAGAGGCTGATATTGCTGAACGTTAGATTAACGTTATTGAATATCGCAACGTAGAGCGAATAAATGTAAAACGGTGCATTTTTGAAATCAGAATCAATTAAATGAGAAATAATTACAACACCCGAGAAAACAATGTTAATTCGAGTACTGACAGCAACCTTGCTAATTTTTAGCCGCTAAAAGTTGTCAGCTATACAGAAAAAGAACGTTGTTTGGGTCAACGTTGAAAGAGGGCTGCCTGCTTTTAGTCATACGTCTATTTTTCCGAAGAGATCTGTTACTCTAATATTCTGGAGTCGGTCACGCCCAAGCATACCATTCGCAAAATTGTCTGTGTGAAAACCAGGAAAACATATGGGAAAGTGGAGACATAGTTTCACGCGTTCGTAAATTCGTCCTTAAGAAGGAAGGGCTTTGGTGTGTTGTCATCTTTTAACTTGGGTCACTTTACTTCTTGGGAACATTCCCCGGTACCCAGTCAAGTAAGACAGCAAAGCGCAACCTAGATGCTGAATAGAAGAAACAAATAACCTTTCGCGTTTGGAAGGAAACCACCATTCTCTATCTTCTAGCACGTAGCCCGGTCAATATGCCGACAGAGATATTCCGGTTCCAAATATTCGTATTAACACTAAATGATAAGTTTTAAGTTCTTGTGACCGTGCATCATGAACGTAGGGTAAAGAGAGAGAAACCAACAAGATGCAACTAATCCGATGTTTATTATCAAACTTCTACCTCAACATGTTTCGGGCATCATTATGCCCATCATCAGGAGAACAAGACCGTGTACTACCGCATATGGTGTTCTGCACTGGTTGTGCTGGCTGTGGTTGGCTGTGGTTGTGTGCAGCTGCGTCGTGAGCTGTGTGCACTGTGTGAAGGTTACTGTTCGACAATAATAGTCGAAAAGTAACCTTCACTGTTCGACTATTATAGTCGAAAAGTAAACTTCACTTTACGACTATTATAGTCGAAAAGTAAACTTCACTGTTCGACTATTTTAGTCGAAAAGTAACCTTCACTGTTCGACTATTATAGTCGAAAAGTAACCTTCACTGTTCGACTATTTTAGTCGAAAAGTAACCTTCACTGTTCGACTATTTTAGTCGAAAAGTAACCTTCACTGTTCGACTATTTTAGTCGAAAAGTAACCTTCACTGTTCGACTATTATAGTCGAAAAGTAACCTTCACTGTTCGACTATTATAGTCGAAAAGTAACCTTCACTGTTCGACTGTTATAGTCGAACAGTAACCCTCACACAGTGCACACAGCTCACGACGCAGCTACACACAACCACAGCCAACCACAGCCAACCACAGCCAGCACAACAAAGTGCAGAACACCATATGCGGTAGTACACGGTCTTGTTCTCCTGATGATGGGCATAATGATGCTCGACACATGTTGAGATAGAAGTTTGATAATAAACATCGAATTAGTTGCATCTTGTTGGTTTCTCTCTCTTCACCTACTAAATGTTAAATTGTCTCTTCCTCTGGAGCTTTTCCCTATCATGAAATTTTTCACCTCTAATATCATCAAAATAAGTAATATATTTTCTTTAATCTGTGTTAATAATTTTAATTCTGTAACATTTTCCGTGTATTTTGAAAAATTATAGTGTTCCGACGGGTCCAAGGACACACCAAAGAGTCTCGTTCTGGCTACGGCTGAAGATTGCCGTTCACTTCTCTCTGGTACCGAGATTGAGAATGTGTGGATCTATACCTTTGTTCCTACATGCCTTTACGTCATAATGCTGAATTAAGGGCAGGGGCAATTCTATCTTTACTTTACTTCATTAATATCTACAACAATATTAATTTCTCCTTGATATTTTCCGGATATCTTCAATTTTTAATGAGTTTCTTGACCAAAAACCTACTTACAAATATCCTACATTAACTCACTGATTCAGAACTAATACATAATCGTGTTACTTTGGGGGTTCATATCGAGAAACTGAGAATAAATGCTATTAACATAAAAAGCTTTATGACTTCTCTTGTTGAAAAGTGCTTGAAACTAAGCTATTCAAAGACCTCTGATTACAATACAGAGTTACATATACTCTTTTTTTGAGAAAACGTTTTATGCTCCTATTTAAGAATACTTCTCTGACTATATTATACCACGAGTTTTGTCATATCCCCAAGCTTGCTACAAACCCATTTTTGTCGCCTGGGTAGATGATTCTAATAACAGGCTTATTTTATGAATGAAATGCCTTATTACATCATTTGACCACTTCATGCAGACGTAACAGTTCTAAAGTAAACATAATTTATCAGACCTCCCAAAAACAAACAAGATTTTATTCTGTGTAAATCGAGATGCATGTCTAAAGATGTTCTGCTCTTCCGGTGGGCGGAAAAAGGATAAATGTTGAAACACGACCACAGAAAACCACTCTCTTCCTCAGTCCAATTACCGTAATAGTGTCTCTTAACTCGGCTCTAACAAAGTCTGAAGAACAAAGCACAGATGCAGGCCGGCAGGCAGCAGGATGAAAGAGGGTGCGAGAAGTAATGTTGTAAAGATACCCTACTCTTCCCTCGTTACCGCTGCTGCCCAGAACTGGTACAGTATACACATCGCTTTAAAGATCACTTTCCGGAGATTTTGTTTGATTCATCAGTGACATATTCTGGTCTTGTTAAAAAAAATGGTAAATAACTGCGTCACGGAATAATTTCGGGAATGTAATGTTATCCTAGACGGGTATCGTTGTGGCAAATAAATTGCCAATTAACCTGGACTTGAACCCATCGTATTTAGAAAGAGATTAAGGCACAAAGCACTTGATACAATTCTTAATTTCCCTCCATCACTTATAATTTCTCTCAACTCGAAGCAGCTAATCCAAGTATCTGTAACAAAAAAAAATCCTTGAAAAGTTCCTGGGTATTCAGCTGTTGAGAAGTTCTTTCCCCTTTATGAATTTCGAAAACCCTTACATATTCTACGGGACCGAAACTCTCTATCCTGCCTAAACTAGCTGAATCCAGCCCTCATTCTCACATTCCTCCTTGTAGAAACATTTCAATTTCCTACCAACTGTACCTCCTGTTCAAACGACTTCTCCGTTTCAAAAGTTATCCTAATATTTCTAATCAAACAAAAATTTAAAAATAATAATATCTGCCTTTAAAAATGGCATTTAACTTGAATCTTAGTAACAGTGAACTCTCACTGACTCTAAAATCATTTCCAGCCTTCTCGTTCTAGGCCTACTGACTTTTTTTTCCACATGTTCTATACTTGCCTGCTTGATTATCTATCCTTTAGGATCATAATGCCATTTAGCTTACATTAAGTTCCGCTTTCCATTGACTTTTTATTCATTCCACCTAAATATAACTGAGTGACTGACTGATTGATTAACTAACCAGCCAAATCTATGGATTAATACCCTTGAAAATCAGACGACTTTCTGCGTTTAAAGGAATTTGCTGGCTTTTATGAGACCAAAATTTGTGTTCACAACGATCCTCCACGGATTACGGTAAAGAGATAGATAAAACTATTAGACATTTTGACATCGTGCTTTTGAAGATCAGTGTGTATATTGTACTCTCATCTATGCCCATGTATCCCAAGTTTTCTTTTTCCCTTCAAGCTTTTCGACAAAATCTCTCTTACGCATGCAATGTGCCCAGAGAAGTACGCCTTCCTTGATTTGGCTGCACATTTAATTAATATCTTGGGGGAAGAATAAATTATACACTTCTTTACCCAGTAAGTTTTTTTTTGCTTCTAATAAAGCCTACTTTCTTCCTTCAGGCCCACATGTTCTCAGAAAGTTATTCTTAAAGCATATCGACTTGTATTTTTCTTTTACGTTTGACAGATGTTTAACACAAATTAAGGACAGTCAATATAATTACCTACAGATTTATAGAACTCGATATTTGGCTATTTAGACACTTAATTCTAGAGCACAAAACCTTCGTGGTTGAGCTGACGGTAAAATCTTGGTGATATTGATGGCGATAATGATGATGACTGACAATAATGTGTATCACGATAATAACAGTATTTTGTAATCGAGATGACAGTAATAGATTAGCAATATTGTTGATGATAATGATGAATACTGTATTACAAATGTAGCCCTTCGTAAGTGAGGTGGCAGTAGAAACTTAGTATTGACGACGGTGATAATGATGATAAGGCTTGCGCATCATGGTAACTACAGCCTAATATCTCTGGGTAAATGACCAACTTGATGCACAATTATGTTATATAGTACGTTTATATTATAATCCTCTATATGTTTCGAGCAACTCTGTGCTCATCATCAGGAGGTCAAATTGTATTAATAAAGCATCTGTTATAATATTCTCTGTAAGTGACCGTCCGGTGTGCAGGTTGAGAAGTTCCTTCCTCAACCTGCACACCGGACGGCCACTTACAGAGAATATTATACCAGATACTGTATTAATACAATTTGATGTCCTGATGATGAGCACAGAGTTGCTCGAAACATGTAGAGGATTATAATAATAAACGTATTATATAACGTAATTGTGCGTTATGTTGGTCATTTACCCAGAGACATAACAGGATACACGGTCAGCAAAACATAAAAAATACAGCCTTATAAGTTTATTCCTATAGCCTGCATTGTCAGTAATGTCTCATTGTCACTGCTTGTTTAGAAATACACGTGTTACTTCCCAAATAGGGACACAGAGCAATTTGAAAGGATACACAATAATACGAACCTTATCCGCCTCGTGTAACAGGGGCTTTAAAAGGAAGAGTATTATAATAAAAGATAATAGTCTCGTTTCCTTTTCATGCTATAAAACCACATCGGTCCCTCTAAAACCTAAACGTAAAACCAAGCTTCTTCCATCCACTCACAGGGAAGTTCAGTTGGTTTTAGAAAGCCACTTACTTAACTGAATTGTTCCACGTCTCTGTGCCCTGCTACACTCCGTACCCATTCCCCTAATGTGATGTGCTTCTCTTTACCAGAAAACCTATTTGAAGTTACACATGTTCATGACACAAGCGCTTTCAGGATGGATGACAGTGTGTCCTACCCACCAGAAAAAAAACTCTAAGAACTTTGTTAAGATCCGGAACACACTAGATAATTAAGTCGTACGTACTTAATAGTGTCACAAAACTCTCCAATTGTTACTGGATTACTAAGAGAAGTATGATGTGTTCTGACTATAATTTTGCAAATTTAGTGTACGGAATTTTTGTAAATAGCTTCTCCACTGTGAACCTATTAGCATAATTCAGTCAGTAGTAACTCTGTGGAGTTTAGTTTCGATTGATGTTTGGAAAGAGGACAAATGCGTTATGCTTTGGTAAGTACTTGCAAGTAAAGCAAAGTGCAGTACCGTATGTTAAAGTGAAGTAAAATGGAGTAAAGTAAAGTAAAGTAAAGTAAAGAGAAGTAAAGTGGAACAAAGTAAACTACTTGTAGTAAACTGGAGTAAAGTAAATTAAAATGAAGTAAAGTGGTGTAAAGTAAAGTAAAGTGAAGTAAAGTGGAGTACAATAAAGGAAGGTGAAGTGAAGCAAAGTAAAGTGGAGTAAAGTAAACTACTTGTAGTAAATTGGAGTAAAGTAAATTAAAGTGAAGTAAAGTGGTGTAAAGTAAAGTGAAGTAAAGTGGAGTACAATAAAGGAAAGTGAAGCAAAGTAAAGTGGAGTAAAGTAAACTGAAGTGAAGTCAATTGGAGTAAAGTAAATTAAAGTGAAATAAAGTGGAGTAAAGTAAAGTAAAGTGGAATAGAGGAAAGTAAAGTGAAGTGAAGCAAAGTAAAGTGGATTAAACTAAAATAAAATGAATTAAAGTAAAACTGTTCCTCTTCTGGCCAAAACACATATGGGAAAGTAGAAGTACGGCTTCACTCATTCTTAACTTCTGCACTAAATGGGAGTGAACAGCTTCACGTTCCTGTTGCCATATCCCCGGGAAATAACCCCTGTACCACCTGAATAGGAGGTCGGTAGAATGAAAATGTCAGAAGGGTGAAGTTATCTTCATTATCGGAATAACATTTTAGGAGCATCACAAAGCCAGCCAGTTTATTAATGTAACTGTTTATATTACGAGGATTATGTCAGAAATATAAAGAAGCGAAAAGAGGGTAGAAGAATGTGGCAGTGGACGTTCTGTTGTGTTGTCTGCTGGCACAAGCAGTACCATTTGGGAGCGGTTATTAGGGCGCACCTCCCTGTCGACGGTGAGCCTGTCTGTTAGACATGGAATTCCCATTACTATTTATCTGAAAGGCTCGAGCCACCTAATTAAAAGATTTCATGTTTGTTGGGAAGAGCCAGGAACACACACACACACAAACACACACACACACGAACACAAAAACACACCTGAGTTTAAATTTTAACTTATATATATATATATATATATATATATATATATACTCTCTCTATATGAGCTTTGTGTGTTGGTTCATCTTTCCAGTCTTTTAGATAAATCGCGCTATAAGGGCGACTGGAGACATTAGTTGGATTTCTCTACCGACTGTCGTGTAAAGTGGCTTCCATTCCGTTTTGCTCAGAAATGAACTTTTAATATTCTGTCCAAATTCTATATTTGTCTTTATTTAAGAAAGGTTAAATATTTCGATCTCAACAGACCATCAACACACTTACAAGAAACTGTTTTAAAAACAAGGGAAAATGTATGACTCAAGGATTCACCATATTTAGTTTTCACCGTGTGGAATCACATGATTTTAAAATCTTGGTCATTTAGTAGCTGGCAGTTTTCAAACTTTTTTGCAGGCATTAAAGAGAGATATATTAGTGGTGTGCAAATATTTAAAAAGTAGAATAAAATCAGTAATAAGTGATAAACGAAAACAGGAGTTGATGAGTCGGTTACATATTGTACTGTACACAGGTCTGCTAGTTACATATTGTACTGTACACAGGTCTGCTAGTTACATATTGTACTGTACACAGGTCTGCTAGTTATTTTTCTATATGGCCCAGTGAAATTGGCACTGTGATGATTTCAGTTTTATTATATCTTACATCTGGCTGATTAATTAAATGCCCTCATTTTTTGATTGTTACTTTATTGATTTGTGGAATATTCGATATGCATCTTAATAATTTTAAGTAGTGGTAGAGTCGGCGCGATGTTATGTTGGTTTGAAGCATGAAAACCTGAGCCTAAGAACGTAGGTGGAGTTTTGATGGTTCTCGACACGATATATGTTAATGTAACGTTTGATATTCTGGGTCTATATATGGCAAATCCGTGTGTACTTCATTTTACTGTATTTTTAAACACTGTATTGAAACCCTAATGATGATCTGTTAAGAATGAAGCAGTTAGCCCTTCTTAAACAGAGATAAATATTTATTTTATATGGAATGTTAAAGTTTTGACAGTAGTCATCCCGAAGTGTTTATCTAGTTCATAGAAGATATATGTTTCAGTCAAACACAACAATTTATTACACAAAATTATGATCATGGCAACATGTTTCGACTGTAATGAGTCATCATCAGGCCAATCCAAATGAACTAATCCAAGATATACCATATATCTTGGATTAGTTAATTTGGATGGCCTGATGATGACTCATTAGAGTCGAAACTTGTTGCCGTGGTCATTATTTTGTGTAATAAATTGTTGTGTTTGACTGAAACATATATCTTGTAGGAATATAAAAGGTTTGCTACGGAGCGCTCTATAAACTCAATGGGATTATCTCTATGAAATTAAAGTTAATTCCATTTCTTGTATCGGATTAATAAGCTCGCAGCAATAGTGCTAAAGTTAAATGTATTGTTTTCGTTTCTACAGTTTCTGTCAGCACGTTTGTTCGGCCTTGAATATATGGGAGTCCATTTGTACAAACAGCTGTAATGGTCACAGTCGTTTCCATTTAACCCCAGAGCTACGTCAGTTAGTCTGAACTCAAATATGTTGTGTGGTTCTTATTTATAGGGGAAGGAGAACGTCCTGAATACGTTTTCAACTTCAACGCACGAAAGCCCCTTTACTTAACCCTTGAATTCTTATAAGACGAAGCTGAAAACAACAAGTTCCTTCCAGAACATTAAGTTTCTGTCACAATACCTAGCGTCACATTCCAGCAGAATCACTGCCATATGGGCTTCAAAATTTGATTTTTTTCTGTGTGGATTTGTATTCTATCTCCATGCGCCATTGACAACACTAAAGAACATAGAAGCAGAATGTCATATATATCTCTGTTTACAACGTTAATCAAACATAGCCTACCGGACAGGGCTTAGGCAATTTCTTAACTTAAAATACTGCTTATAACCAAAATAATCAGAAGCCTGTTGAAAGTTAAAAAAGTTGTTCCTATGCAAGCCATGAAAGTAGTGGAAGTTTAGTTCCACACATTCTTAGCCTGCCACTAGATGTGGGTGAGTGCATAGTTTCACGCCCACAGCCGCTTCAGGACAGGGGGGACAGTCCCCAGTAAACCTTGAATAGGTGCAGGCTAGTCATTAGGCCAACTGAGCTATTGAGACTATACATAAAAAAGCACAAATAGATTAGTGGGGGGGGGGCCCCTCAAGGTTTTTTTTTTAAATCAAATTTAGGTCTATATTTGAGGTTCTCGGAAAGTAGGATTCGTGCCAACCGATATGAATGAACACCACATGTACTCGGCTGCTTCACACAATTTAGTACCCTCATTGTTTCAGGTTCTAAAATATGCGCACATGTTTGTAAGAGGGAAGACATGTATAACATTTTCTTTACTAGATCATGTTGTGAATGTCATGCAGTAAACGCAACGGACTTCGTCAAGATCTATAACAGAAGAGTAACTTTCAATTCTTTTGCTTGAAACATTACAGCGCAGAAGAGCTGCGGTCCGAAATCTTGTTAGGAGAATTCATCAAGCAAATAGGCACAATAATGCTGCTTTCTTGAAGGAAGGAGTGCAGAGCGGGATTCAATTTTAAATCAAGTTCTTTATGTCATATAAAAGTAAATTTTAATTATAAAATTGCGTTTGTGTTTAAAGAACAGGGTCTGCGGCAAAGATTTTGTGATGCTAGTTGTATCTACAATTAAAGCCCAGATCTGTATGCTCGTAGAATTACAGTAGACTTAGTTGTGCTACTACGGGCTGGACGGTCTGGGGTCGAATCCCAGTGGGGACGAGATTTTTCACCCGTCCTGACGGGTCCTGGGACCCGCCCAGCTTCCTGTGAAACGGGTACCGGTTCTTTCCGGGGGGTAAAGTGCGGCCGGGGCGTGCTGCTGACCACTCACGCCCTTCTAGTGCCGCGGTCATGGAAGAGTAGAGCTATACCTCTACCCACCCTCTGAGCCACACCGGGCCTGTAACGGGAACACTTTACCTTAGTTATGTTATCCTATGCTGTTGATGTTCCTCGTCATTTTTTCATTGGTAGAATTTCCACCCACTTTATATTTAACCTTCAGTTCACCGTATGGTAGCCGTAGGTCTATAGTGGGCCACTTGTGTTGGGTTCCATGTTATTTTGAGAGCCCAAAAGTTTTTTTATGGACAAACAACATGCATATATAAAATGGACATTTGCGATTTAGGTGCTATTATTCAAAGATAATAACATTTTTGGATGATTCTTTTGTCGTCTACGTAGAACTCGAATGAACTTTAATTTCTTTGAGAAGAATCATTAGAGAGTGGGGGGATCACAGCATGTGATATTGTAATGCTGAAGTGTAGGGAATTTGTTGTGTTTTGGGAGTCAATAAGTTGCTGTCCTTATACTTTAAGTGTGTGTGTGTGTGTGGGGGGGGGGGGGGGCAAAAAAATTTTTTTTTTTTAGAAACACTTTCATTTTTAAATTTTAAAAAGGGGAAATATTATAGAAAAAAAAATATGACCTGGGGGTTT
>Ga0123355_10015660_pt1 | contig 11921 bp, 8 predicted proteins | sample TergutEmb28metaG_3_FD_89872 | JGI IMG/M metagenome (GOLD analysis project Ga0123355, IMG submission 89872) | Embiratermes neotenicus P1 segment gut microbial communities from Petit-Saut dam, French Guiana - Emb289 P1 | ecosystem: Host-associated > Arthropoda: Insects > Digestive system > Gut ... | reverse complement strand
TTTGGGTAATTCCCCGGCGTCTGAGTTCTAATTGCCGACGTTTCGGAACTCACTATCGGTTCCATCTTCATAGGCAGGTGAATGAAGTATTCACCTGCCTATGAAGATGGAACCGATAGTGAGATCCGAATCGTCAGCAATTAGAACTCAGACGCCGGGTAATTACCCAAGAAGGAACAAATTTCAGGATTTTAGTTGCAAGTCGGAGGGATGTGGCGTTTTGGAATAACTATAAAAATCAGTTTAAAGACTAATGCATTTTGTATTCAACAGCCAGTTCCTACCTCACTGGGAAGACAGTGTGCTTTCATTAGGAAATCAAATGGAAATTGTGTGACACATAAATAAAGTATGTGGATAAAATGCAAATTGGTCAGCGATACGACCGGCTGTACTAAGTAGTAAACTTCGAAAGGTTGAGTGGATAATAAAGAAACTGGATACGAAGAAGTGGCCTGGTATAAACAGGTTCAGGATAAGACCCAGGTTTGATTTGTATTTAATATTATAGTAAAAATAACCAGTCCATAAAGTTTGTGAATTTCCTCGCAAGACGAACCACTGTATACTTAAAAACATACCCCAACTCCATGGAGCAGAGTCCTTGAGAAGTTGACAGGTCCTCAGCTAGTCAAGAAATTGACGCAGTTTATAGAACCCGAAGGTTCATTGCTGCATTTGCAAAACACCGCTCTGAAATATCGTTGAATATTTCGTGATATGATAAGCTTTTATAATGAGGAGTTGTTATCAACTCGTCCAATCCCCCAGCTGGAGGACCACCACTTGTCGGCTGTCCGCTACCACTAAATTATTCGCAACTACTCCTTGCACCGGACGCCACGCTACGCTGTGGTAAAAGAGACCCACTCGTGAGAGGCAAACAAATTATGAAATGTGGAGTTCATTCACGAAATTGTATAATTGCAAGCTCAGTAACTGTAGGTCTGTATTATTAATTTTATATTGAATCTTCCCTTCTGTGATAAAAGATCACATTTGGAAAGATTTAGGAAGCACTTCTCCACAATCTGCAGGAGTGTCACGCCGGATATAAGGTCTACGAAGCCCGAAGCCAAAGTGTGTTCCACTCAAATCCTCAAAACATCTCCGCCCAATTTTTATCTCCTAGAGCAGAGTAAGTCAACACGAACTGCTCTTAACTTGACTTCCGGTTACGGCAGTATTTTCTCGAAGACCATACTACAAGAGAATGGCGGACAGATTCTTTATCATGCACACGTACTCCTGTGAGATGAGAGAAAAAACAAGAAAGAAGCTTTCTGAGCTCCTGGTTTCTGTACGAGTTGTTAAGCTTTCGGATCTCTCGAGTGGAGGTCTTACATTTGGACGATACAGCGTAGCGCAGCTGCACGATGTTCGCAACTTTTCTATACACTCTAATGATCTCACCGTCAAGGGTCAAAAGTTCATCGAACATTTGACCTTTGAAACAGAAACGAATATTTTGTTTCGAAACGTCGGCGCTGATCGCCCAGTGAGACGGCGCAGTATCCCAAAAGAACGGGAACCTCCCAAGAAATCTTTTGTCGTACTCTTTGTTTTGTGTGCGTTTATATAAATAGTCAAGTTTTTGTGTTCCATTGGGTGAGCTGTCGTGCTTCTGTGTTGTTCTGTGCTGCTATACATACTCTCACTTTTCCATGTGTTAGTTTGCACATGTCATCCTGTGTGTGCCAGTAGTACAGAGTCATATTGCTGTGTGCTACTGTGTTAGGTCCCGTGTTTCTGCAGGTACCACTATGTACGGTGTGTATGCTGTCTTGGTTTTATGTGTATGTAGTTCTCATATTACCATATGTGTGCAGGAGTTCTTATTTCTCAGTGTTGTGTTTATGCTCCTATATTCCTGTGTGTATTTATTATCTACAGTTCCTTTTTGTGTGTAAATATCTACTAGTTCTGTTGCTAGTGCGGTAACAAAAAGAAGTCTTTTTTCGTGATATAAGGAAGGGGCATTGTTAATAAAAATCCAACCAGACGCAACAGTATGCAGATATTTATTTACTGCAAAGTCACTCTACATGTTCCGGATATCACAGCACTCGTCATCAGGAGTACTAAAAACTGTAACCGCAGCCTCCGGTACAGGTCATAATACAGGTACAGCTACATCCCTCCAATGTGGCCTGACTCCCCATCAGGCCACGTTGGAGGGAAGTAGCTCTACCTGTATTATGACCTGTACCGGAGGCTGCGGTTACAGTTTTTAGTACTCCTGATGATGGGTGCTGTGACACCCGAAACATGTAGAGTGACTTTGCAGTAAATAAATATCTGCATACTCTGTTGCGTCTGGTTGGATCTTTATTAACATTGACTTATGATGCACGGAACCATGAGCTTAAAAAAGGCATTGTATTAATAAGTTCAGTCTTTCCTATAGGCTTAATATTTGGTGTTACATATACATGGTACATCTCTCTTTGTGTTGAAGACGAAGTAATTATGTGGCGGTCTGTGAAAAGTGCCGGTGTACTGATAAGTCATAAGCCCGACCAGGAAGGAAACAAGCTCGGAAGCATGTCAGGCACGCGCGCGATTTCAACAACATCGAGACATGAGCTGTCATCAAGAATTTTTTCCTGCAAGGCAAGGCGCCGAAGGAAATTCACGCCATTCTGACGGATACATTAGATTGTTTCCTTCCTGGTCGGGCTAAGGACTTATCAGCACCCCTGTACAATGTAACATGGTGTTTGATAATTAAAATTACGAAATATTTAACCTGTGTACGCGAGGCCTAGCAGAAATATGGGTCATGAAACATTGAAATTTTGAACTTATAATTGACGCCATTTATGGGTAATCTGTACTGGTGGAAGATGTACTCGAAATACGTGCACTTTACAATATCTTGTAATAAGCAAATCGAAAGCAAGTTAATCTCTGATACTTAAATTCTTGTTCCGTTGAATTCATGTTCTAAGCATAAGGCTTTAGAAATTCCAAGACAAAATCGTGTGATGACAATTGGCGATGAAGTTAAGAAAGCTGTTGCATTTCCTCATTATAGGACAAACTGTAAAATCATGTGTCTAAAAATAATAATTCCCCGTGCTTTACTTTTAAGTTTCATCATTCTCTCTACCACTGACTCTAACAATGCTACACAATCCTCTAAGATTAATTTCAAGCGATAGCTTCAGACACTTCCTCCATGCCTGCCACTAATTTAGAGTCTTTGAGCCGTACCTACCAAATGGCACGTTCCGCCCCGTACAGCAATTGTTCAACAAATATCATGTTTGTTCTTTTCCCAATGTGCTACTATCAGTTTTTGTGGACTCATATTAACTTCAGGTTTTTAATATCAGATATGACGTGGGAAAGACACTACCGGCGTTAACGTACAGCTTCTTTAAGTTATGAATGGAGAGATATTGTTGAACAACGAAAAGGTCGTCATGACTACCAACTGAAAAACTCCAGAGAAAGTAACTTTGATTCGAGTTTCGATGTATCGTGATCGCTTCATGTGGTGTTACTGGGGGGTAGGAAAATATGGGTAAGTTTTGGAACAAAGAAGCATCTGCAGTTTTCATGGCTCATTTATTGTATACGTAAAGTGCTGTTGCGATAAAGACAGACGTTCACGCTGACTCGCAAGTGAAAAGGGACACGGTGTCGGAAGATACGGGGATCGTAACATATTCGAGAACAGATAGTTAAAATGACACAATAGTTACTTTGTTTAAAATATTTTGGTGCAACTGAAAGTTCCGTTCTTGCTGCACTCAGTGCTGTCCTTTTGATCGGTGACACTGAGATGGAATACGAGTATCTCTTTGTTCATTTAGTCTTGGCAGAAGAAAAATTATAGAACAAGGAAGAAAATAGACTCGACAAGCATAAAGAATGGAAGATTACTTAATTTGTGAAGGAGATTGTGCGTTCAAATTAGAGAAGAATTGTGGGAGGGTAAAGGAAGCTAGATGATTCATGTGTTATTAAGCAATGCTTTTTAAGGGCTTAGTTCTGTAACTTCAAAGCGGTGACATCGCCAAAAGGAACTTCATTTAGTCGCTTTGAGAATTAAAACCCTAACAGAGTGTCGATGTGACTCTCCGTACCATAGACCGTAGTTGCAATAGTCATATCCTTATGTGCAAATTCGTTTGATACATCAAATGTAGGTTTTCTTTTGTGTTCTGCACCATGTAGCGGTTCAAAATTCTGACATTTTGAGGAAAGCTGAGTCTCCATATTGCTGGCGACTGAATGTATTGAAGTGCATAATAAATTGATACGGAAGAAGAAATGTGCCACCTTGATCCAACAGTTTGCGATTATTTGGCCAGTCGTATTTATGGAAGGCAGGAAAGAAAGACAGTTTTGTCCTCAGGCTCCGATAATTAAAATGTACACAATACAGTCTTTTGATGTAGGCCTATTCCTGTCGCTCGTGGATAGAATATAAAAATGTTGGATTTCCGAGTATAACATCTTATGACGACACAGTGGGAGAGTGGAGGTATAGCTCTACTCTTTGTTTAGTGTCGGCAGTAGACAGGAAAGGGGCGCAGTGAGCAGTGCCACACCCTGGCTGGTTTATCCTCGGAAAATAGGTCGGGTGTTCTTTATACAGGTGTCTGGGTGAGTCTCGGAACCGGTATACACTAGTGTTTAATCCTCCGTCGGTCGCTGTGTGTCTCTCTGGTACATGTGACTTGATCATTTGTTGCTTTGAATATGTCATAAAAGCGCTCATGTACTGCGTAGCCAACTGTGTTGCCTCTTCGAAGGCTGTGGAGTGGGTTTCGTTTTCCTGATCGCATTCGTTTGGCTGTATATGTCAGTTTGTATGTAAGGAAAGAGCGCGACTGTCCTTGTGACTGTTTCGGTGTTAGTTTCTGGCGGCCTTTACGGATCGCTTCTACCGAAATAATGCGGAGAGTGCGGAGCGTTTTCGTGCAATGATATTGTCTGGTGACGTAGTGATGATGACAGCATTGATGACGGGATGGAATGCGATGGAGATTATGTGGAAGCGAGAGTAGGCGTCTCGGTTTGTGCAGAGGACGTTACGACGTAAGATTAATGCCGAGCAGAAATGGACGCTACTGACAGTTGCTTTCATAGGAAAGGTCAAGACGAAGTGGGTTAAGATTAAAAGTTATACACGAATTTGACGCAGACGGAAGTATATTCTGATAGAATTAGTGGGGGTTATTAGCCAAGAAAGGAAAGCCATTACGCCCATGGGAGCAGGGAACTGTCCCATTACACAAAGCATTTTAGGTGACATTGTTCAACACACAAATCACTATATATCCAACCTAACTTCAACCGTTCAAGTGATGCCAAACTGACTGAAAAAAATGAGCTGAAAGCTTTAACTGGTAGTTGTGCTTAGCTGGAGCGCTTCGGAGTAACAGAGTCTGGAAGAAATGTGGGGTACTGGGAGAGACGGAATTGAACATTTTCGCTTAGTGATGAATCAGAGATGCTTCAGGTTCCGTATCAGATCCATTATTGACTAAACACAGCTGTATCCATAAAATCCTTAACCTTTTTTTCGGCGGGAACGTAGAATGTATCTCACAGATACATATGTATCTCACAGATACATATGTATCTCACAGATACATATGTATCCCACAGATACATATGTATCCCACAGATACATATGTATCTCACAGATACATATGTATCTCACAGATACATATGTATCTCACAGATACATATGTATCCCACAGATACATATGTATCTCACAGATACATATGTATCTCACAGATACATATGTATCTCACAGATACATATGTATCTCACAGATACATATGTATCTCATAGATACATATGTATATCACAGATACATTTGTCCGTCCAACTACGTTCGTATTAGGGGCGCGACCGACGGAGGGTTAAAATCTTGCCCACACTGGATTTCGAACCCCTTACTCTCCAACCCGCTGAAAGTCGCGGTCGTCTTGCTTAGTGAATTGAAATAAGCATTAATGTCATTAATTCCATAATTGTTATATCGTGAAACGTGAGTAACTTTACGTAAAATGTCTGATATTCTCTGATGTCAGTAGTCCGCAATATTGAGTAGAAATTAAATGTGCCTGACGTGACGGTTAGTATTGTGGATAAACATCAGAATTCTCATGACACATTTGTAATACAAAAGATATAGCCTGCCACTGTTTGTTTGTAAACACCGGCACTAGAACAAAATATTAGGTCAACGCTGTGGCTGCTTTTCCTTCGCTCGGTAGTGTGGGTGAACTCAAAAGCCGCGCTGGCCATCCATCTTATATCCTGCAGAGGGTGGAGTCCAGTTGATCATTTGCACTTCTGTCGGAAGGCTTCATAATTGACCTGACGTTTTAAGGCTACAAAATATTATGTGCCCGCTGCCCTTAAGGCCCCGTGTTTACTTTGCGTATCCTTTGGTTTAACACTACAAATTCTGAGCTCAAAAGCATCATGTGTTCCTGCGTTTTGTACGGGAATTACAAAAAAGTTTGTTTCCTTGCACAATACTGACTGTTTCTCTAACTTGTAAGGAGCTTGTTCACAGTGGGATAAAACTGCATCTTACATTACTTTGGGCCGTCACATTGCTCATCAGTCTGGCCGCAGTAGCCGTAGGAACCGGACGTGCTTCTGTTTACCAACAACAAGAGTGGTTGCTCTCTTCAAGCTACTGAGTTCTAACGATAACGTAAGCATGATTTGCATCATGCTTAACTGGAAGATGTGCGAGAGGGAAACACATCCGTTTGTACTTTTGATCAAACTAGCCCCAAAATATCGGCGTATGGGATCCATGATTGGCTTTACAATCAATTGCACACTGAAGAGAAAGACGTGACCACAATTCAGATCGGTAGGCAGAAGACGTAATTTCGATACCGTACAGAAGGCAAAACATCACTTTTCCAGACCTAGTTGCATGGCCAATTATCCATACATACAGATGGTGAAACCTGGCGGGTTGTCATCTCATCGGCGATGCTAAGCGTCCCGCAAAGTACACATCGGTAACTTACCAACAAAATTAGCGAACGGCGCGATACGTATGGTAGTAAGGAAATATGGCGTGGTTCAGGACATGTGGAATGGAACTATTTTCAGCTTTTTATTTTAATTTCAAAGGAGAGGTCTTTATTTCCTGTATGGGCAAACTGACGACATGTTACATCTGCAGTACCATAGGCCACGGTTCTTAGCTTTGTCCTAACACACTGCCAAAACCCATGATGTAGCGCGAACCGACGAGAACCGTATGGGTACAGTTAGTGGAACTTCACGATTGTTGAACTGCATGCAGGTCAGTGACACCCGTTACAACTATTGACCACAACAGGTTATTGCCAATGACCACAGCAGACAATTTTCTCATGACTCCTTTATCTCAATCCGAGCAACATATGTCTCCTGGCGATGTCACCCACTCCGGCCCAACAGCCTACACGACCTAGTGATAATTGCCTATCATTTTCACGGCCAGGAATATGAAGTACCAACAAAACTCCGGTCTCTGCAGTCGCAGGAAGAAATGAATCGGGTGGCAGGCAGCGGACAAGCCGCCCAAAAATTGAGAAGTGCCGGCGGATAGAACATCGGATGTTGAGGCCGGTGGCGTACGGATGGGGGCTGGCAGATCCACCGATGATTGAATTTCTGGAGACAATAAGCTAATGGAGGAGGAGTTCCTTCCGCTCGTGGGGGAAAAAGTTTGGTTCACACTATGCCCTAGGGGCCCTTTCCTAGGAAACGGAAAGGGAAAGGGATCGAAGCCGCAGCCGTAACGCAACTCGCATCGTGCATGGTCACACACTAGACAAAACCAAACACACTTAGATGGCCCTGCACTAATGTGGCCACTGTTCACATTAATGGTCACTACTCGGCAGACAAAAAGCTGATTTTTCGAGAGTTTACGGGCAAAAGCTTTGTCCAAGAAGAATGCTTGACCCTTAAAAATGGGACCAACAGCTTGTTCCGAAACGTCGGTACGGACCACCGTACGCTGCGTATAATCCCAGCAGAGCGCAGATCTCATTTACGTCGCGGTGGAAGGCTGAAATCACCCACAGCCGAAATGTCGCAAGGGACCTGCGCCAGAATCGCCTTACTGCTGGGAACTGTCCGAGTCACGGCTGCTATTCCCCAGTTCGTCTACCTGGCCGCGCCCCAAGGTCAGTGCCATAATCTAGGTAGTAAGACACATGACGCAGTACGTCCTTTCTCGCAGGCGTCCCTGATCGCCTTCATGAATTTCTTACGACGGTCAAGATGGAAGGCCTATTTGGGAACAAAGCGGAGGCAAAAATTTGGCAACTGTTTGGAGGTGTATGAACGGGTGTCAATTGGCAACTAATGACAGCAGTGACGTATGCATGAAGACTGATCGCGTCGTGATGGGCGTGCAGAACTGCTGAACCGTGTAACGGGGAGAGGACTCTCTCGAATTGACTTGGGTATTGATTGTATCTAATAGACCATCTGACTTCGTGATTATTACGCTAGTAATGACACAGGCATGATGTATGAAACCTTGTCTCAATAAAGCATCGGTAGAACGAAACGGTTATTCGGCGGCCTGTCAACGCGGAGGACCGGGTTCGATCCCAGGTCATTCCATGTGAGATTTGTGATTCAAAAAATTACACTTGGACAGGATTTTCTCCACGTACTTCCATTTTCCGCTGTGAGTAATCCCACCAACGCGCCAATCTCATCTTCATATCCATGTTGCTCTTACCAGAAAGAAACATGTACGAAGCCTGGTAGCCTGCAACAAGCAGTGTTCTTTTGGAAATCGAGGAGCATTGGATAGAAACATCCTTCCACTTTTCTTTTACCGCACTTCATTCTAGCGATCGAAAGCAACATGACGCTTACGTATTTGATTGCGTTTAATTTTGTCTTTAAACATTTCTGACTGTATCTTCTCTTCGTATTGTTCATAGGTTTTATTTTAATTTTCAAAAGAGAGAAAGACATAAAAGCCATTTGCCGGAAAACATGAGCGGAGAAGAAGATTAACCCTTTAAACGCCGAATTAAATCCCATCTGCCAACTGCTGGCATTACTAGGAGCTCACCATATTCTCCACGTTAGCAGGATAATGGTTAATGCCAGGCACTGAATATTTCGGCTTGCTTTAAACGCATTTTGTTTAATGATTATACTTTTTTAGCCATTTAGACGTCGAGTTAAATCCCATCTGCCAACGTTTGGCATTATTAGGAGCTCACCATATTCTCCACGTTAGCAGGATAAGGGTTAAGGAAGTTAGAGCGTAAATGGCAAGATAATATTAAACTGGATATTTAGTAAGTAGGATTGTAGAGCGTATGAATATGGTACTGGACACAGGACTGTTGTAGAGAGCTCTTGTGAAAACGGAAGTTAATCGTCGGGAATTTCTGGAATTCTGTTATTAGCTTGTATGCCGGGGCTTTGCTAGTTGCTGTTTGTTTGTTATACTTCAGCTGGGTACATAACAAGCCATTTGAAGCGTATGTAAGAATGTAAGTTTTTCTGGTTTATATTTTCTCAGGCCGAATCAGCTGAAATATCAAACATATGTTTGTGTCATTTATAACAAAACATAAATCATCCCGCTTAATAATAAATTACCGAGGACAGCGATGAAAAACTACCCATATAACTTAATAATTGCGGATCTGGATCCGAGGCATAATAAATGAAGCTGCAAAACAGACATGAAGCAGCGTGTGATGTAATAAACGCAGTCCTGCCGGTGGTGATGTTTAAAATGTGGGTGATAAAGTACAAGCTGTTTAAAAAGCGAACATCCCTCGTGACAGGGAAAGAATGAGAACTTATTTAAAACCAGGGAAGATCTTTACACATCACCAAGAATTCTGCCCCTTGACATAAACACAAAGTAAGCTCTGTGTTTTTCCTTCAGGAGAGTTCTTAGTTTGAGATATCCGTCTTTAAGGTACACTGTAGTACTTTTTCACAAAAACGCCTTGTATATCAGACAAAATCTCCTTAGGAAAACGTTACCAGAAACAAGAGAAAGACGTTTCAGAAGTATTAAGGAGTCTAATTAATCATCTAAAATCAGCTGAGGTATTCCTTTTTTGTTTCATTTTTGTCTTCTTTCTTTTCTTGCGTTCTTTATTTTTACCCCCTATTTTACTCCTTTTGTTCCATTCATTACTTTCTTTCTTATTTTTATTTCTTGCAATAGATTTGTTCCGTTATTTAATTTCTGTATGTCTGTTCTTTCGTTTCCCTGGTTTAACATTTTGCCACCATCAGCCTAATTGTCTCCGGTTTTCTGAAAGGAAACACGCTACTGTAGTTTTGTGAAGCCGTGTGTATTGGAAGTGTTAAACTGTACTGCATGTTGCAGATAAGAGAGGAGAAAGATGCTTAATCACAACTTAAGCTTTGACAAAACTTATTCATTTGCTAAAAATATGTTAAATATTTTGGCCTAAATGGCTATCGATGGGAAACGTAACTCCTAATAAAAGTGTTATGGAAAAAATCTCTAATAAAACGTTGAGAATTTGAAAGGAGATATTGCAGAGTGTGTGAGTGTACACTGTGAGTGTGTTTATTATTGAGACCTGGGCTTTTAATTCAAAAGGTAATTTGTGTATTATAATTAGAGAAAAGTTTTATAGAAATGTAATTCTAAGTATAAAGTTTAAGTGTGTTATGCAAGCATATTGTATGAACTGCTTACAACAAGCACATCTTCATTCGCTTTAAAAACGGGGAATGTATACTCAGTACTATATATACGTATGTTTTAAACACACTTTATATTTTCAACAAATTTATTCCCTTTACTAAACTTTTACTATCAGATTCCTATATTTCGGCAAACTGAACCAATTGAAACTCACCCTAGAATAGGCCACGAAGGCCCATATGTGTAGTAGAGGTATAGCTGTACTCTTTCTTTAACTTCAGCGCTAAAGAGATGGGTGGTCAACGTCACGCCTCGGGCGCTTTACTCCCGGGAAAGACCTGCTACTCAGAGTACAGGAGGCTGGGTGGTCCTCAGGGCCGGTCTGTGGGGTTGTGGAAAATCTCGCCCCCACCGGGACTCGATTCCCGGACCGTCCACCCCGTAGCGAGTTGCTATACCGACTGAGCTATCCCGGCCCACATTTAATCCGAGTTTCACTGTTAATCACATTCAAAATAAACACCTTTATATTTTAAAATAATGAGATCTCAATTCTTATTTGTCACGCTGTATACACGCTTTTCCTCTGGCACGTACCGCATGACGATTCAACTGGCCGTAACATATTGTACGTTTTTGCTAAATCAGTAATTTTTATGGACTGGGCGGTCCTTCTGCCTCCGTATGTCCGAAGTACCTATTCTACTGATTAGGTGGATAACTTTGTGATCCTTACACACAAGTGATGTAACACATTCCTCTACAAATCATGATTCTCAGGCATCTTGAAGGGTCACCAGATAGAGGACTGTTCTATGGAATTTGGTCCACACTTCTTTAATAACGTTGCTGGTAGACAGTGGCGTAAAAGTACCCAATGTAGCGTTAAAGTGTACAGGAAAGGGGGTCAGAGGAAGATGCAGTGACAGTTTCTGCAAATCACATTGAAGATATTGGGTTACATAACAGCAGAAAATTTCTTAACCAGCTTTTTAATTACAAGTACGAATTATTGACTTAAGAGTCCTGTACTTGGAATTTTTTACGGGACTGTCCTGTACTTGGAATTTTTGACGGAAAAGATATATACTTGGAATTTTTTACGGAACAGTCTTGTACTTGGAATTTTTGACGGAACAATCCCGTACTTGGAATTTTTTAAGGAACAGCCCTGTCCTTGGAATTTTTGACGTAACAGTCCTGCATTTGGAATTTTTGACGGAAAAGATCGATACTTGGAATTTTTGACGGAACAGTCCTGTACTT
>Ga0123355_10015659_pt1 | contig 11922 bp, 9 predicted proteins | sample TergutEmb28metaG_3_FD_89872 | JGI IMG/M metagenome (GOLD analysis project Ga0123355, IMG submission 89872) | Embiratermes neotenicus P1 segment gut microbial communities from Petit-Saut dam, French Guiana - Emb289 P1 | ecosystem: Host-associated > Arthropoda: Insects > Digestive system > Gut ... | reverse complement strand
GGAGTGGCCCAGAGGGTTCCAGGAAGTTAAGGTTCCCAGATTTCGTGACAACGGCACAGGATGGTGGTAAGGTTGTCAGCCTTACGCACCGGCCGCCTTTACTCCCAGGAAATACTCCTGGTAATCATTTCTGTTAGAGGCTGAGTCGACCCCAGTCCCATAGTGCGATCGGAAGGACTTTATGTGAACGAAAAATCCACTGACACCAGCTGGGACCTGTGGTACCATTTGAAAAGAGCCGAGGCGGTTTTACAGGCATAGAAAATGCGTCTGTGAAATGTCTCTTTTCACTGTCAATTGCAGCTGAATAAAGTAGGACTTTCAAGTGTCCGCACACATAAAAATCAAACGGACTGAAATCGACAGATTGTTGGACGGTATGTCGAAAACTAAGTGCTGGCGGCCGAAATATATTGACATAAATTTCTTTGTTGTTTTGGTGTGGGCAAATCATTCCTGAAGTTTGTCCAAGCTTTTCAGATCCACCACTTACATAGGCCTCCTTGACACATTGCCAATACTTTGTATGCCTTCCACGTAACTTGAGGTTCTCTGTACAGATACATGAATTCGCTGGGAACCTGCTCTTTATTCTGGTGCTGTCAGTAGCTATCAGTCTTGCCTTTGAGATGCCCTTCATAAATCTGGACCGGATCCTCATAAAGAGGCACCCCCACGGTAAGAGAACGTACAGTTCGTGAAAAGTTTGAAGTAATTAACTTCTAGAACACATCTTTCCCCGAAACAGTCAGCATTAACCAACATTTATCTATATAATTAACTTTAGGAATAAGAGTCCTTTTTGAGAAGCTGACAATTCTTCAGCTAGCCAAGACATTTTCTGCACTTTATCGAACCCCAAGTTTCATTTTCATGTTCGAAAAAGCCGCCACCTTTCCTAGCCCTGAGCCTGACCAGTCCGAACCAAACCCTTGCATCCTACGTCTTCAATATTCCCTTTTATGTCCTCCGACAGTCCTAAGTATTCGAACTTCTTTTCTTCCTTCAGAATTTCTAACCAAATTATATATGCGATAGCAATGTTTCAAGAAATTACTTTTGAAACCAAAATTTCACATCCACAATGGTGACCCTGAGATAATTCCGGTCATGTTCCAATGCACTACTTAAGTTCTATTTTAACTTGAATCTAACATGCATGATTTTATTTCTCAACTGACAGCTTTCATTAGATTTTACGAAGGAAAACTGTGTTCTTCGTTCTTCTGACACGCATTACAATAGCGATGTGTCTGATTTTATACTAACACCAAGCGTAAGACCTACGGACCAAGGTCTTTCGTTACGGAATTGGTTCTTGTGCTTTGTCAAGTCATGTATCGAGGATTTGTGCTTTCGCCTGAGCACACTTTCATAGGCTATATATTTCAGTATATATATAGATATATATATATGTTCTTTTTTACAGATTAATATTTGCACTCATTCCAAACACAGAACAAGATTTAAAGTTACATTCTGCTTGTAGAATATTACAGTTGTCCTCTGGGATCTGCAGTTCTCTTAGCAGCAAATTTGAGGGCTAAAGAACTACAGAATGTGACACCGTGAAGGATGTAAGCCAATACTAAAATTTATGTGGAAAATGATTACCCCAACTCTTTGAAAACAAGGGCTCCTGTAAATAAAGTCCGTGAAGTCATATCCCAGAAGACAGTAACCCTCACAGTTGCTGCAGTGAGAACTTCAGATCTGGCAGTTAATTTCATTGCAATCTTTAGTGTTTGGTGACGGGCGATGAAAGAAGTACCTTACTAATAAAGCTGTCGTCACATGCACAATATCCGAACTTCAGGTACAGGTCATACGCCCAAAGCAGAAGACACCGACCCAACTGCAATGGCTGCTCCTCAGCCAAGCATTATCCTTGACAACGGGGTTCGTCAGGAAGACAAAATCAGTGTGACCAATGTGTACGTCACATCGAAGAGCTACGAAAACAAAGCTTTCGAAATGTGTCAATGAGGACATTACTGCTTGCTAACTTTGTTCTGATTTTTCCTACGGCCGGATAAACATCAGAAGTTTCACCTGTCAGAATGCTTCCTGCTAGTTCCAAGAGCTTTTAATAAAGATGACAGCATAAGTTATAGATGGACTTGTCTATGGCAGTGTAAATTTCAAATGTTATTTTACTGTCTACAGTAAAATGAATTACATTTCTTTGTAATTTCGTGATGTACATAGAGTTATTCTTTTCATAACAATTCTTGAAAGGGAGACAAACCATAATATATTGTAAGTAAAAAAAAAATAGGAATTTTTAACTTCCAGGTTTTGGTGCTACTCGTCGGCGATGGAAGTATAAATTAGCCTTTTACAATTTTTTGTATTTGTTTAAAACACTCAGATGTGCAGAGATACTTTCGGAAGGTTAACTTCGCCGTGGGTGTATTAAACCAACTATAATACAAATTCATTTTGATTTATTCATAAGGAAACAATGGGCTAAATAACGAAATATTAAAAAAAAACATACACTTAGATAAAAAAAGAGACGATGTCTTATGTTTTCTACCACACGAAATGTTTTGGTGGAAGAATTATGAGTACTTAATTTTAGAGTACAACTGAAAAATGTGACTTCACAATTTTACTGCAATTTCTGAAGAAATAAATTACCTTTACACTACAGGACTACAGTGTTTGTCATTACCTTATTGATTTTAGATTATTACGTTTATATCTTCAACTCTTTCTTCTGCAACCACTCGTACTTCGAAAGGAACATTGTCACAGTTATGCAGAACGTATTGGCGAGATAGTGTCAAACTTTATGTAGTCCTTAAGGTGATGTGTTTGTTATGTGCGTCGAATTTTCACTAATATAAGAATGTACCTTTAAATTTCATTAAAAATTCCAAATCTAAAATTTCCCTCCCCCTCCCAAAAAATCTGATGAAAGGCATTCTGTTTAGTGCAGGAGTACGGCTAGACAGAAACACATGAAAAAGCTAATTTTGCTTTTTGAATTTGTTTTGCAAAAGCGCATAACAAGCTTACTGCCTAATGAAAATCTCTATAGAACAACTGATGAGACAAAGAGAGTGGTTTCAGCAACGTCTTCAATTTTTCTACCATCGCGTTTTGCAATTACGAGAGTTATGCCTTTGTGTTCCATCACGAGAGGGTCATTTGATTAGTTGGTCAGTGAATAAAACATATAACTTTTCACAGTCAATGTAAAATACATATTTTATTCTAAATTTATAATCCACAACCGTTTATAACGTCGTTAAATAAAAAGAAATATACTAGCATTTAAACGTCAATATTTTTTATGCTTCTGTACATCTGGCATTGGGATCTCCACAACTAGGCTTACATCGCACTGTAATTCAATACCGCACACAAGTGCGACTCTTCCTGCTGGTGGTATCAAATGCGATCCCGGCTTTCCTTGCCTCCTGCGCCTCATTACAAGGTTCGCGTGCCGTGTAATGCTCACAGGAGACAGCCTCATTCCTTCCATTCCGCACTTGAATTATGAGTCGACAGGCAACAACCCCTCTCAGTTCTCGCGGGCTAATTACTGAATTACAACAAGACGACAAACACAGACTTCCTGACGACAGTCGTCTGAAAGAACATCCGTCAGGACAGGCACATCTACCTCGGAAGACACAGATCGTACCGCGACATACCTCTGGGCATAATACTCGTATTATGCCGCTCTCATAGAGGGGCTGCAAGTTAAAAATCTTCAGCAATTTAACCACCCTAGTAGTATTTAGCGACGAGTACAAATCATTATCTTCCTCACTACGCAATTTTCTCCAGACTAATGCCAATTTCTGCCATTTTCCTCAACCCATGTTCTTCCATTAATAGGAGCGACAAACACACTTAGAACTTTCATAAGCCGTAGACGTGTTTCTAAACAATTAGGCGTAAATCAAAAATGTGTAAATCAGAAATAATATTGGCATAATAAATAATGGAATGGGTAGGGTTTAGGGACAATCATACGGATGACAGACAGCCTGTCCGTATGCAGTATACTGTATGTCAATGTAGGTCAAGTCATGAAGACGCAGAGGGGGAGTAGAGGTACAGCTAATTTTTTTAACCTCGAGGGGGTGTGTGGTCAAAGCCACACTCCGGCCGCTACATCCCGAGAAAGACAGACTGCATCCATTTCACAAGACAAATTTGGACCCCAGTTTGGACGGGTGCGAAAACTTTTGTCGACACCGGGATTCGATTCCCCAGACACTCCACTCTGTAGCCAGTCGCTAATATATTTATTATAATATTAATATTGATAGAGAGGCACACAATTTCAGCCTGCGCGAATTGTAAAGGAACTGTAAACAGATTGCGTCACGTGACACGGATGCTACATGTTCCATATTGGCGCTACCACAAATGACTATATTAACTCTCACAGCCTTTACAACTTAGTCACTGTATTACCATTGTTATGATTCTTGCTGGGGTAGGTTATGGTTTCTGTCGTGCCAGTTTAGTATAGACAGGTATGAAGGTACGCTATTGGTTGGTTAGAGGTTAGGTTATTCGTCATCATCTGGTTTTTTTTTTGTTCCATTGTAGTGTGCAGTTGCTAGGCTTGTCACGGATGGTAGGTTTTCCATATCATCGCTATCTCAGATGTTCCGTCACGGATAATCACAATCACTCTCGCAGGCTTCACTACAGAGTCACGTCATTAAGCACAGATCACACACATTATTGCCGTTCAGAATACTGCAGCGATTACGTATGTGTTGTGGTGTCAGGTTTTGTACATCTATCGGGAGTGTTATTGTGGTGTTTGCAGGTACAAAAAAAAAAAAGAAGAAATCTAACAAACCACGTGGTCTGAACTAAACAGTGAGCGCGCGGTGACTGACGTAGTTTGCAGGTTGTCCATGAAGAAACAACTACCAACTTAATGATCAAAATACCTTGGAACTAAACTCTATCTTCAGAGCTTTACTTCAAAAAGACCAATAGCAAACAAGCAATCGTTCTTCAGAAATCAGCAATCCATCGTTTTCTACATGACATATAATCTCCACATTCTTATATCTCCTAATATATAATGCGCAAGTCCTTTCTGTAATTTTATCCTTAGCAGTACAACTGCAGGATTTCTGTACTTCCTTCTCTGAATTAGAAATTGAAATCTCTGATTTTATTGCACGTTTTACATTTTCAAAACTAGATCACAGTCAGTTACAGTTATACGGCGAAGAGTTCTTCAAAATGTAAGAAACTTCACGTTGCACTTAATTATTGTTCTATATTTTCTCTATTCTCTTGCCGTCATGTTCATTTGAGGCTTAATTTCATTTCCAGATCCACCATTAAAAGAATCTCTTAAACGACCAGCTAAAAACTCGATCTACACTTATTCTATAATACAAAAATATTCAATTAGTCTACAGTGAAGAAAATAATAACTTAAACCCAGCAAACTACTCCGCAAAATCTACTAAAATAAATTTATGTACCATAAATAACCGCTCAATATAAAACAGCCTTGCATGACACACAAGTTAGAAAGTTCAAGGCAGTATTCTTTAGCACAACTAGAACACAAACAAATTCAAAATTACATCACCAACTTGTATGTTTATGAATTATTTCCTTCTTCGTAAAATTAGATAGCCCTACTTGTTTAAAACTTAATTTTGCAATTAAAATTCCAAGGATTTGGTGCATTTTTTGTATTGCTTAGTCGAAAATGGCCAAGTCGGCCGAAACATGTTGCAATGAACAATGAATTTTAGTTGTGATTTTAGATATTTTAAAATTTAATTGCACATACATTATTATTATTATTATTATTATTATCATTCCCCTTAAAATTAATTTTGCATTCTCTATGTACTTGTGTATGGTTGCACTCGAGCCCTGATTTGGCAACGGACTACTCTACTAATCCTTCGTGTCAATAAATTCAGGAAAACGGAAATGTGCTCTCAATATTTTGGGACAAAACGGTCTCTCTTAAAATTTCTATTTTAGCAATTAAATTATTATTAACGCTCTTTTAGATCTAAATTTTTATTTTTCCTTTTCCAGGTGTTTTTGTTTCTTGTCTTATTTATTTCTTTATGTTTCTGTGGCCGTGATTGGCCTTAGAGCTATTGGGCCAGGACATTAATAAAAAGAAATAATCTATTATTTTTGTCATTATTATTATTGTTGTTATTATTATTATTATTATTATTATTATTATTATTATTATTATTATTATTATTATTATTATTATTGAAGTACGGCACGTGTGGAATGTGGAGATGAAGGTGTTATCAGTAACCATGCGAGCGGGTAGAATTCTTTCAAGCTCTCTCCAACAATATTCGTAGGATACCCTGCCGAACAATGCAGTTTGGAATTGCAGAAAGAAACAGCACACAGCGAGAGTAGGTGCTGAAGTACAGCATGGTGTATCATTTAATTTCATTTATATACATTTCCAACAAAACTATGAGCCTTGGGCACGAAGTGTGACGCTCTCTCACGGATAAAATTCGCTATAACATAGTATAATAACAACAATACCAATAATAACAATAGACAAGTGCAATAGTAATAAAAATAGCAATAATAATACCAAAAACAACAATATCAAAGTGGTTAATTTTGGTCTGTTGCGAGCAACAGAGAAAGACGCTGGCTTCCCAATCTCTTGATGAGGTCTGCAGAGGATGAAATGGCTCTGCCCTCACCTCCCCCAACCACACGTCACGAAGAGTTAGTCGGGATGAAAACCAGAGCGACCCAGAGCAATGCGGAAAATTAGAGTTCCCATGGAGTGGGGAAAAAAGTGTGAACGTGGAAACAAAATGTTCAACTGTACTTCAGTCGATGACGGGACAGTCGCTGTTTGCTGCGGGGACTGCGTTGTCACAACCATATGCAACATGGCTCAGTTATCGCATTAATTAGACATAAAGTACAGAGAAACTGCTGAAGTGTTCATTAGTGTGGCCTAGATCGGTTTGGGGAATTGTTTGTAAACTTTGGTCAGGAATTTCATTCTACACCTTTTAAATTCTTTCTTGCAATTACATTTCAATACACAAAGCATATCAACATGCAACACTTCCCGTGCACAAAATGATAAAGTTACAACATAAAAAGGTAAAGCAATCCCGTTACAGGCCTGGAGTGTCCCATGAGGGTTCCAAGAAGTTAAAGTTCTCAGATTACATGACAACGGCACAGGATGGTGGTAAGGTTGTCAGCCCTAAGCACCGGCCGCCTTTACCCCCAGGAAATGTTCCTGTTACTCATTTCTGTTAGAGGCTGAGTCGACCCCAGGGCCATAGTGCGATCGGAATGTTTATGTCAATAACTGTATTTAAATTACCAATAGAATTATTTTGTTTGTGTGTGTGTGTGTGTGTGAGAGAGAGGATGAATGCGTATACGCGCGCGCGTGTGTGTCTGTGTGCGTGTTCACGGGGGCGGAGGGATGGATGGTGGAGATGTCTCATCTTCAAACTCTACTTCCATCTGTAAAGAACCACGCAAAAATCCGTAACACTGCGGTAAAATTGATCTGATGGGTGTGGAGGAAAAAAAACCCAGAGTTATGTGTGATCATAGATTTACTGATTCACTAAACACTGAATGTAAGAGAAACCCCAGACTGTACAGAGGCATGTTACTGACGTCCTACAATCGGCGCGATTAACACTCAGAACAAGAACACAGAAGACATCATTTCTTTATTGGGATGTTTTGATTGCTTAAGGCCGAAAGAATAATTACAACGCCATACTAAAGAGGGAACAAAATAGCGTTCTTAGCCTCGTTTTAATACCAGACCGCACGACAACATCAAAGTGTGAAAATCTTTCCTACATTAAGTTCATCCTAGAACAGGCCACGAAGACCCAAAAGGGAGTAGATGTATATTTGTACCCTTTCTTTAACCCCCGCCCTAGAGGGAGTGGATGGTCAACGCCACGCCCCGGCCGCTTTATCCCCAGGAAAGACCCGGTACCAATTGTATAGGAGGCTGGGTGGACCCCAGGGCCAATCTGGACGGGTGCCGAAAATTTCGCTCCATCGGAATTCGATTCCCGGACGTCCAGCCCTTAGCGAGTCGCTATACCAACACCATTATCAGGGCCCACAAATCTTCCCTAGATACAGAATTAATTTCAGACGTTTCAGAAGGACAGTAAAAAAGCCAAAATTGTTATTATACAGAAGTTCAGACCTGATTATATTCGGAGAATCCCCACTAACAATAGTCTGAAAATATTCTTTCTTTCTGCTATATAAAAGTCAAAAATATTTCGATTTTGAGACATTTATTACCCCGCTGTGTCAACCCATTTCCCCGTATAATAAAATTCAAACTGAACCACCCTTTCCATATTTCTGTCAATTTAAACAGGATAGGGCCTAGCCTACATATTGTCATTGAAGTACCACTGCACCGTGCAGTTTGCGAGCTGCCAAGTGCAATTCACTTTGCATTAGCTATAACGATCCGAGTCTGCCTTCGCCCCCAATTGCTCGCAACACTAAAAACCACATGGCCCCTCCACGTGGCTGTTTCCGCGAGATATGAACTTGGCATCGTGTGATAAAGGAGTCGCTGTGGCCGACAGTCCTTTGGTAGCTTGCAGTTACAACAGCAAGTCGTCTCAAATACACGCCGTTTCCATGGCTTCCAGGACTGAATAGAGCGACCGTGTTGGGACGCTACACACGTGATATGCATGTGTAAGTGATAAATGAACCTTGCGCTTTATTAAGTACCGCGATATACAGACGTTCAGGAGAGAGGAGGTACGGCTCCACGCATTCTTAACCTCAGTACTGGATGTGAGCAGTCAGATTCTCATTCCGGCCTTTTTATTCCCGGAGACAGAACCACGGTGCCCAAACATGCTGACGCCTAACCGACCGACATGGCCAATGGGATTCATAGTAAGGAAATGGAGCCCTTACAGATTAAAACGAATTTTGATTCAATTTGTTACAGTAAGCTTGAACTGGATGTATTTTAAAAACCCCGGTTTTCGTTTATACTAGTCCAGTGTATAAATCCGTACTGTATATGGGACGCACACAACAATGCACTACCTTCCTCAGAACTAGCTCTTCGTAAAGCGTTTCACTGAAAATTACCGTTGTATTAGTCCCCACGAACTCCATGCAGGCTTATGGGAGAGTGGAGGTATATCTTCAGGAATTCTTAACCTTGGCATTATATGGTTCATGCTTTGGCCTCTTTATTCCCTGGAATAAAAGATCGTGGTACCAAATGAACAGGAGATTGAATTGGCCACTGATACAGTTTGGACGCTGTGGAGAAGAAAATGTAATGTCATTACTAGCAATCTAACCATAATACAGCACAATACCTACAGTACACACTGCATAATGATCTACAATCTTATGGAATTTCATTTCTCTACGAAGTCAGTATAGAGATTACGATGTTCTGGTTATGACGCCGTGTAGTTTGGTAGAAGAATTATTTACACTGAAGATGGACAAGTAGGTTTTTCTGAAACATTGATAGATATTCATCAAAATGAAGTGCGTTTAAAATGTAAAGTTCACCTACAGATTGTATTTGAAATAATTTTCAGTTAGTTGATTTTGTACTTGCAGTGATTTCGATGCAAACTGTTTGGGCTACTTATTGTGCACCGTGTGGCACTTGAACTGTGTAATTAGCTGAGCAACGAGAAAGTGCTCTTTGTAACAAATTAGTATAAACGTCAATAAGATGAAATCGCACTGCAAATATCTGGAAAGTACTCAGGCTAAAATCTATTCAGCTACCCACTCATTCTGCTCGCCTTCTTTCTTTATTAGTAACAGGTTCTATTTAAGTACAACACACTTAGTATATTACTTTTTCTGGGTAATTGGGCGTCTCCATGCTCCACTTTCGGGAGAAGGGACTCGGACTTCGTACCCTTCGTGACCCAGAAACACAACACCATAGAAGCAGTTCAAGTTGCAACAGGATGACGTCATGCACCGCCCCCTAAACTTGACACTACTCTCGTCTGACGCAACTTTAGACCCACACATTGCTTAGAGATTTTAAGCGGGAAATTTCGCAAAATACGTACAGAAATTCAGCCCCCCCTCCCCCCCCCCCCCCCCTCCCTCACCTTCACAAAAAAAGAACAGGATTCGTGTTAATACCGCTTAAACAAACACTCGCTATTTATTCTCAGAATCATACAAAACACGTAAACACATTGTTTGGATAGAATGGAAAGATGTCAAATATTAAACCAGGCAATATACACAGCATGCATTTCATCTGTGCCAACTGCAGAATGCTACTGTATGAGTACTTTTGAGTAAGAAGTGCTATAAGACCACACTGTTCATCTATCAAACGTTACATCGCTGGGAGCATTAGAAGGTTTCAAGATACTGTAGGATACTGCATGGTGTCAGCTCTGACGGATCACCTTCACCCTCTATCCCATCCCTAGTAAAACCCACCCTCTCGTGCCTCATACTGGTTTTGGCCCATAGGCCTGGCAAGCGAGGTCACCAGATCTCCCGCCCTTTCGGTAATTCTCATGGAGGTACATTAACGACGTGGTCTCTGACAAAAGTCTGAGTCAAAAGAAGAACACTGGCAGTGAATCATGAAGGGCGCTGGCTGCATAGCAGTAAATAATGGCAATGTTAGATACGCAACAAATTGCGTTGGAAATGTGCAGAATTGTGCCTATCGAAAAGTGGAGGCTGTTTTGAATATTCATCAGTGTAATATAACTGATAACTGACATCCTTTGACTTGTCTACTAAAAACTGAATTTTACTTCCACGTTGTACCGTAACTACAACAAATAACGTGACTAAGTTGGTAACGTAGGGTGAAGAGAGAGAAACCAACAGATGCAACTAATCTGATGTTTATTACCAAACTTCTATCTCAACATGTTTCGGGCATCATTATTCACATCATCAGGATAACAAGACCATGTACTGCCGCATATGGTGTTCTGCACTGGTTGTGTGGAGCTGGGTCACAGTTTGCGACCCAGCTCCACACAACCACAGCCAGCACAACCAGTGCAGAACACCATATGCGGCAGTACACGGTCTTGTTCTCCCGATGATGTGCATAATGATGCCCGAAACATGTTGAGATAGAAGTTTGATAATAAACAGCAGATTAGTTGCATCTGTTGGTTTCTCTCTCTTCACCCTACGTTCATGATCAGCGGTCACAAGAGCCTAAAATTTAAAAATAATTTGGTAACATAACTAAAACGGATGTCCTTGTTTTTCGTATTATCTGACAGTTTTGCTGGATGTTGCACTTGCAGTATGGTTAAGACTTATGTGCTCCCTGTCTTGTGTGGTGTTGTGTGACGTATATTGTCAAATAAGTTCAGATTTACTGGATAACATCCTTTTGTTGTGTTATCCGACTCTAAACTACTTTTTATTTGTGCTGTACAAAAAAAAACGTACATACGGGCATTGCAACATTGGCAGCTACAGTCACGTAGGCACATTAACCCTTTGACGCCTAATGACCACTACAGTGGTCGTACCGCACCGCTAACCTCTAAACGTTTCATTTTATATATTTATTCAACAAATACAAGTACTGAATATTTTAAACATGGTATATGCTTTCCGTTTCTTTCTCTTCAAAATGCAGTTTGTTTCACAATTCTAAAATATTTGGTTCATATTTTATTCACATTTCATATACAGTGTGTGCTAAAATTTAAAAAATAATTCCGGCGCCAAAAGGTTAAAGTGTCGGTAACGGCGTAACGGTTGATTATAATGTTGATTATAAAGACTGATAAAGTTTTTTTAATCCAATGCCCCACATGTCCTTGACGGACTTCGTGGTCTTCCCTCCTGGGCATGGCAGAAGTGTAACCGACTTCTCAGGTTGGGACGCCCATGAGGCGCGGTTACGTTGTCCCG
>Ga0123355_10015658_pt1 | contig 11923 bp, 11 predicted proteins | sample TergutEmb28metaG_3_FD_89872 | JGI IMG/M metagenome (GOLD analysis project Ga0123355, IMG submission 89872) | Embiratermes neotenicus P1 segment gut microbial communities from Petit-Saut dam, French Guiana - Emb289 P1 | ecosystem: Host-associated > Arthropoda: Insects > Digestive system > Gut ... | reverse complement strand
GATTATATTGAAAAATAGCAAAGTTGTTTCATTTCTGTCACCTTTCAAAGTTGGTCAGGCCGGAAACTTATGGACCCTCCCACGTAATTGGCCACTGAAATGAATTACAAAATTTTAATTGTTATATCATAGCTGTTATTACCATTCAGACTGAAACTCTTGAAGGAAAGGAAAAATATTAAAGTTCTTTTAACGATGTATTGCTTCCAAAATATAACTGTAATTTATAAATATATGTTTTAAGGTTATGTTTTAGTTATTGAAGTTAATTTTGTGATGTGTTGCTTTCCTGAGTTCTGTACTCGTGTACTTTTTTTTGGTTTTCAAAACAAACCCCAATACTTTTTTTCTTGCAGTCCAGTCTGAGTAGCAAGATGGCCCAGCGGATGACGTTCGGACTGTTTTCTGGTGCTGCAACCCAGCGGGTAGAGTTTGTTCGCATGAAAGGTCCCCAAGGCAAGGGCCATGCAGAAATGGCAGTTACAAAACCCAAAGGTAAGGGCAAAAAAAGGTAAAAGAGGTAATGCAGTCCCTGCCTATGCCATGAAGGCCTTTAGCAAGAGCTACATTCATTTTTAACCCCAGCACTAGGAACTGAGTGGTTAACTTCACACCCTACATTTTTTCAGCAACTATACAATATGTGAGCTGTATTTGTGTGTGTGTGTGATGGGATATTCTCAGTGTTATGCCCAGTAGTTTCATTTAAGATCAAAGAATGCACTCCTTTACTTTAATACAAAATATCAGATTTTTAGGGTGCCATTTAGTTGGGACACCAGGACTGTCTACTGAAAACTGGGACACTCCTAGAAAAATCAGTATGAATGGGAGCTCTACCTGTGCTGTATTATCTGGTACAGAGTTACTGATATTTCAGAAGACTCTTTGTCCCTAAATTTTCACTGTACTTAAACACATTGTTATTTGTGTACCAGATTGCATGGTGTCACCATAATCTTAACTGTGGGTAGGTTCTGGAGCTGAAACCCCAACTTCGGAACCTGGACTGTGTGCGACAGACATGTGGGATTCGGACTGGGATGAAGACCCAGAGGACTTCTACGTCTACAGGCATCAGGTACAGTTTGTGCAGTTGAAACTGTGCCATTAGTGAGAAATATTATTTTATATGGTTGGCAGTCCAAGAGAAGAATATAGTCGTAGAATTTTTACAGTGAAAGCCTTACCATTCACTAAACAACAAATTACGTATGGTTGGTAGATGAACGTGTTTCACCTAACTTAGTCATCCTTGTGGCCATCTGACTCGTATGTTTCTAAAGGTAAAGAACATTAATAAAACCCTAAGGGCAGTCTAAGTGGTGAAAACATGTTGTGCTGTTAACCTTTTGGCACCGGAATTATTTTTTTAAATTTTAGCACACACTGTATATAAAATGCGAATAAAACAGGAACCAAATATGTTAGAATTATGAAACAAACTGCATTTTGAAGAGAGAAAACGGAGAGTTTATACCGTGTTTAAAATATTCAGTACCTCTATTTGTTGAATAAATATATAAAATGCAACGTTTAGAGGTTAACGGTGCGGTACGATCACTATAAGGGTCGTTAGGCATCAAAGGGTTAATAGTATTTAATTTCCGATATTTGGTTGATAAGGTTGTTTGTAATTGTGTACAATTTGAGGGTGTTTGAGAATAGAGTGCTGAGGGGAATATGTAGGTGTAGAAATAGGTTGTACCAGAATGACATTGGGCTGTTGGAGAGCCAAGAAAGAGGTGGATGGACAAGGTTGAAAGTGACCTGAAGAAAATGGGTGTTACAGGCTTGAGAAATACAGCTGCAGTTAGAGACACCTGGAAATTGTATTGAAGGAGGCCAAGGTCCTGCATGGATCATAGTGCTAGTGGAGAAAATAGGTTGTAATTGAGGATGGAGAAAATGACATAACTATAAGCTTGAAAATATACAGTATTTACATAATATTGCTAGAGTGAGACTGATTACATTAAGGAGGGTTATATAGACAAATAGAATATATAGAGGAACTGTGAAAAGTGTAGAAAATACTTGTAATGAAACTGAAGGAAAGAGGCTGTATGGAGATACTGTATGTAGGAAACTCAGCTGGCTAACAAATAACTTGTGTTTATATAACTTATTGTCATCCTTAGTGATATTAATCACCTGCACAATGTTAGGGGGAGAACAGATATTACAAAGCTCATCACTGTGTAGTTTTCTTCATCCTGTTACTCTTGTTGTCCTTGAGTCCAAATATTTTCCTGTGTACTTTGTTCATAAAAATCCTACATTTTCTTTTGAGTGATATGTGTACCAGAGTTCTGTAATGTTGGGCAAACTGTTGGTAATGTAACATTTTATGTGCCTGTTGACACAGAGACGTCTGAGTGATCCAAGCGCAAATCTTAACAACTTCGTAAGAGGTGGATGGAAGACGAAACCGTACGAAACAACGGGTGCCAAGTCTCGTTCTGAGAATGAGGGTCTAGATTCAATGGCTAACGGCCTGACAGAAATTGAGGCAGGCGATGTACGAGATGGTAAGAAACGGAGTTATGTTAGTTGTGTTGCATTAATTATAACTTGAAATGTTAGTTATGTTTGTTATGAGACTGGACTACAGGGGGGTGATGTGTAGAATAATGTGACTGCTACTGACTTTGTAATGCACTGTGGACAAACTTGTCTTCCCAGCTGTAACTGGAATCACCTCCCCCCGCCCATAGCCCATTTCTGCATTTGGCTCATTGGCCAGCCACAAGGGTTCTGCTAAAGTTGTCACTACCCAATATACAAAATCCTTTGTGATTCGTAGTTCAACTACAAAATGTCATAATAATTGTAGTGGAAATGATGAAGCTGCATACATTTTAGGACAGTATACTTCACTATCAAATTATGGTAGAATTTATGTATGAAGTCATCTGCAAAGTACCATTCAGTGTGCTCTCTAGCCTTTTTTCATTTTGTTTGGTGCTTCTCTCAGCATTTGAGTTTTTTTAGTGTTTTTACATATTGTTTTGTGCAGGAAGGCCAATGGTCTTACAGAAGATGAGCAAGTAGGTGAAATTTTGGCTGGAAAGTTATGATATGTGTGTTTGTGATTTGTTGAGGTAGAGAATTGATGAAGTAGATTTGTTGGACAACTGTGGTCACGGAGCAGCAAGTTTTCCCAGACAAAGAATCGTGCGACCGCATTTAACATGCGTGTCACAGACAGTTCATAATAAATCCTCTCTGGAGGTGTGAGGTTCTGAGGATTACTGTCTTTGGGATGTGGCATCATATAATCCTGTACAAACTTGTGCTTTGGACAGACATGCAGCCTCCACCTTGATTATTTCTGGCCAGAAGTTTGACGCTGCACATTTCTGTGAAAAGTTGGTAGTAAATGGCTCCATCATGGAACTTCTACATGATTTTGCAGCTGTTCTTCAGCTTTGGTTCATAGTCACTTGGCAGAGGTGTATGTAGAAGTGTTTGAAACCACCTGATCACAGCTGTCAAAATGTGTCAGTTCGTAAACTTGACTGATTAGTTGATGTTTGGAGTTAAACCTGTGACCCCAAATGTAATCATGTCTGTCTTTTATGTAGACTGGGACAATCTGAATTTTATGTGGGAGGATTAAAAATTTCCCATACTGAAGTGTATGTGTATTATACCTAATGTGACTGCTACCTTTCTGCATATCGACACTTGCTACAGCAATCTTGCAGCTCATAGAAACGTATGTGGAAATCCTCTTTTGGTGCAACTGTGAGATCTGTTGCTGTTTTCTGTTGAATATCTTCTGTGGACACAAAATAATGGCCTTTAGGTCCAATCGTGATTCATGGAAAGAGCCAAGAGTTGCATGGAGCCCGATCTGGAGAATATGGTGGTTGAGGGATGGGTGGAATTTGGTTCTTTACCAAAAACGGATGCTGTGCGAGAGACCTATGAAAAGGCACGTTGTGCAATTTCCATTTGTTTCATCATTTTGATGGCCAGATGGCATCCCTCGTTTGATCCAGAACTTTAATATAAAAAGTAGTTTGTGTGACTGTTGGCTACATTCTTATCATTCCTCAATGTTGCTGGCAAGCCACTGCACTTCTCACGTTGTAGGGATTCCTTACAACTTTTCAGTCAGTTGTACTGTGTACACAGACATTTTAAGTGCTTCGTCTCATTACACAGTGTTGGGGATTTTAAAGCTTTCATTGCTGCGTTTGCAAAAGAACTTGATGATCACCCTGTTGTAACCAAGCCTTGTGATTAACAATGGCAACCCGCTTCCACCACATAGCTGAGTGCAACACATTGACACGTCTCAGCGTGTCCGGATGTGCTACACATACAGCACGCAGTGTATCTTTGTCAGTCCCACCCCTCTTGACATAAAGAGGAAGCACAGTTATCTCGATACTGCCGAATTTTGCAAACTTCTGAAATCTGCTTTGAATTTGTGTGCACTTTATTTTTGCCCTTTTGTTTTGAATTGTATTCATCTTATGTGATTTTTACACATTGGGATTTTTGTGGCTGTCTGAAAGAATGTAAGTTGAGAGGGTTGTGATCCTTACTATCCAGGCTGTTTGGACAGTAACGAGAAACACAGTGGCGATTTTGGTGAACTTGTTCAAAAACTGCTTTTGGGTGGTGTGGAGGTGGTTGAACAGTGAACATTTTCAGTCATATGCAGTTGTGTTTGTGTATGCAGGTCATACCATCCCCTTATCCTTTTCAGTAAGGCACGAAGTACTTCTAACCCTTGTCAGGCAAGTAGATATGTGTGACCTTCTTCAGTCTCAGTTCTTTTTTAATTCTTATGTAGATTTAAAAAAAATACCTTTGATACTCAGAATATGAATATGTAGCTGTACAAATATTGGATTATTTTGCGAGCTTGAAGGTAGAGATCTTTGTTCATTGTTGCCATGTGTGCTCAGTGTGCTGCTGTTTGCATGTATCTTGTCTCTGCTTTCTGTGTATTGATTGCTACTTTGCATTTTATACTATAATTACATGAACAAAATGATGTCAGGCAACCATTTTCTGGCAGAATTAGTAAATATTCCTTCCGATTCTTAGACAGAACAGTGAGTAAGTTCACAAGTTAAAGTAAATAAATAAACATATATATATATATATTTATATTTGAAGAATGTGAGGTGTGGATAGTACATTGTTATTGCATGACTCACAAGAGAGTCACAGGTTTTAGGCAGTGTAAGAATTCTTGATAAGTTATGAAATTATTTAAAAAAGTAGAGTAATAGTGAAACGGAAAAATCTTGAGGTCTGTTGGTGTTGGAAAAATGAGGAAATGTCGGAATGATTATGGAGGATGCATTTGGTATTGAAGAAATAAGGTGGGAATGAGTGAAGGGGAGGATCAGTTCCTGGTAATTGTATGCATAGTTACGGATAAAATTGTACATATGTGTCAACAGTAGTAGAATTTAAAGTTTTTGAGGTGGTTAGATGAAGAATTGGAAGGGTTAGACAGTTGGTCTTTTTAAGAATTTGATGCTGCTTAACATATGGAAAAGCAGGGTGCAAAACTCATGAATTCAGAACACGTTTAAATCCAGGTAGAACTAGCTGGTAATAGGATGGAATTTATTTTGTGCAGGTATGTGGGAAATGTGACATAATTAATTGGATTGTGAAAGGATGAAGATGAAATGTATGGCCTACATGAATAAGACTTCTTATTAAGAAGATTAATAGAACAAAACTTGAGAGAACAAAGATAATAGCCAAGAGCTATAGAAAAATAAGAAAACAGTTTTTGATGTAACATTTGGTTTAAAAAGGCTGAGGGGGAATTGTTTTATTTTTAATGGAAATACGGACAGTAGGTTGAGGTAAAGGATGCTTAAAAGAATATTGTTTGTAGTACTAGTTGGATTGGATTGGATTGGGCTGGCCCAGGATAGAGACAGGTGGCGCATGCTTGTGAGTGTGGTAATGAACCTTGGGGTTCTGTGAAATGTGGGGAATTTCTCGACTAGCTGCAAACCATTTAGCTTCTCAAGAAGGGCTCTGCACCGTGGAGTAAGTAAATAAGTGTTAGTTGCAAGGCTGCAAACTAAGAAAATACTGGTGTGCAGTAGACACTGCTGTCTGTGCAGTTTGACCCAACTGATTTTGTGTTTTAAAACTGGCATATAAACGGCAGACTGAATCTGCATATCCTCTTGTACCAAGCTAGTTGGCTCAAGGGGAAATGCTTCTACCTTATATTGTGCAGGTACCTACTTTAAATCATAGCCAGGGCACTGGTTTTTCTGACAGGCTTTTCCTGGTTTTTCTCAATCACATGTGACAAATGCCAGAGTAATGCAACCACTTCCTTCCATGTCCATTTCAGTTTATAATTTACTGGTAACCAACCATTTGACATTTCATATTGCAAGTGACTGGCAGCACCATAACTAGTAACAACGAACAGAGTCCTTGAGAAGCTGATAGTTTCTCAACTAGTCAGATTTCCCATAGTGTATGGACCGTGAAGCTTCATGACCACATTCACAAGAACCTACAAGCGGTTCCTATCCTGAGCCAGATGAATCCATTCCACTCTTCCATCCTGTTTTTTTAAGCTTAATGTTAATACAGTTGTGGGCTGGGTAGCTCAGTTGGTATAGCAACTGACTACAGGTTGGATGGTCTGGGATCGAATCCCGGTGGGACGAGATTTTCCACCCGTCCAGGCCGGCCCTGGGGCCCACCCAGCCTCCTGTAAAATGGGTACCGGGTCTTCCCCGGGGTAAAGTGTGGCCAGGGCGTGCTGCTGACCACTCACCCCCTTCTAGTGCAGTAGTAATGGAAGAGTAGAGCTATACCTCTACCCACCCTCTGGGCCACACCGGGCCTGTAACGCGATCACTTTACCTTTTTTGCCTTTTAGTTTTGATAAATTTGGTGCACTGTTCTGTGGACAGCAAGTGAAAATTTCATCCCACAGTATGTTAAGTTTTTCATTCTCTTCCAGGACTGTATGTAAAATAGTTATCAAGAAATTCAGTGATGTATTATCCATATTAAAGGTTGCTTTGTCTGCAGCTGTTGTGTTTGAACACCCTTCAGGGTAGATAACTGAACAGGAGGTCTGATTTTTGTGTACATTATTTTTTCGTATGGTTACCTGTTTGTACTTTATTCCTGACTTGGCTGTGTTATCTGGACATCAGTAGGACAAGTTATTCATGACTCCTTACTGTTATACCTTATAGATGACTCTTGTTAAAGGAATTTAAGTGTTGCAGGTTTTTTTCATACCCTTAAAATGCACCCTTCACAGACAGTTTATAATGTATGAGCTGCTGTTCTTTCTGTAGATAAGAATAATTGAATACGGACTGTTTCAGTGGAGTTATATCAGAGTCATTTTTTCACATGTTTGTCTTGCTGGTGCGGTGTATTATTGTGCATGCTGCAAGGTTGCACCTCAGATCGCATGTAATAGGATCAGTGTTTGCTGAACCATGTCAGTTGCATTGTCTGCCTGCTGTCACTTTCACACTTAGGATGGTATTTGTTGTGCATAATGTTTTTCGTATTAGAGGAAGGAATGTGTAAAATATGCACACACACATTTATTTTTCCTTTATTTCGCAGTAAAGGGAAAGTGCACGAACTGTACAGCACAAATGTAGTGCTTAGTTTCAAGAACTGTGTGGTTTGTAGACTGTAAATAAACTGCCTGGCGCTTCCACAGCGATTACATAACTTACTGAAGTAAAAGGTGGTGGTCATCTGTGATTGATATTATGTGGGGTTGTAGGTTGCCACTGGCATTTTGCAGCAACCTTGGTTTCGGCCTACAGCCCTACATGGTGTCAGAAGCTGGATGACCATCTCTGATGCTGGCTGTGGAAGCCTGTTAACATGCAGGGTGGAACAGAATAATTTTTACATACATTTAGGGGTTGTAGGGGATAAAGGTTTAGCAATATGAGATAGAGAACATGGTTGGAATTGTTTCCTTTGTACAGAAATCAACATTGGTTTGGCTGCTAGGAAAGTAGGCAACCCACACATGTAGTTCCAGCGTGATGATGCCACAACTCGTATATGTGTTGTGTGGAATCTTGACACATCATTTCATGATTAGTGGCTAGGTATGGGGATTCATTACCTGGCTACTGCATTCCCCTTAACTTGCCCCAGTTGACTTCTTCCTTTGGGGCCACCTCAGTCTTACTGGCACACTTTTTGGAAAATATTGTGGTCAGTTTGTGCATAGGGCACTGTCTTCTGTATCTTCAGTTCTAGTTGTGTTAGCAGCAAAGGCACATAGATGTTCTTAATGAACTGACAGTAGAAGAAAACCCCGCAGGCTTTGTAAAAATGATCGATTTTTTAGCTCTTTCTTCACTCACAGAAGGTCTTTAAACACTGTTTTCTTCATAGATATGACCATCCTTCAGAATTGCAGTGAAGAATTTGTGGTTTGTTCAGTGAATCTGTTGAGTATGTACAAAGAAACTGTTGCTGTACAGTCACTTTAGATTTTGTATCAAGAGATGCTAGCACTCAAAGTGCCTTACATGGCCTGGACGTCGTTCTGTGATACTGATAAATGTGTCCGTGCGTGGTGGCCAGAGAGTGCAGTATGATGCCATCTAGGTGCCAGATGGAAAGTTTTTGAGTTGATATTTTTAGCAGATTTGTTTCTAAGCTGTACATTACGTATGCTGCATTTAGTACGGTATTAAGATACACGAGGTCTTGTTCAGTCATCCAGATTTGGATTCTGCTTTTTTGTGGTCCATTTCCCTCTCTTTGCAGTTTGTATGAGTTTCTTTTATATTTAATAAAGGCAGAAGGCTGTCCAGGCTTTGTGAATTAACATTTATGAACAAATGTTTGCTGCTTGGAGAAGATTTATGTTATGTATGTTTTATTCAGTAGACTAAAGTTTTTAAAACATGACAATATTTCAACTACAGGTTAGCATTACTGGGTTTCTGTTCATGTCTCTCATACATTGTTTTGAACAGAGTGGGTTGTTTAGACACGGGCCAGTTAGAAATAGTTGAAACCCTATTCCTGGACTTTCCTTCCTAAGGAAGGATTATTAGACTATGGGGAAAGGCCTGAATTCCAGTAATAACATTGTGAATTGGATTTGGGTATGTTCTGATGTTCCTGTTGGAGATGGTACACTGATTTCTACAGTCTTTGATAGGGTAGAAAAAAAATGGGGTATTCTAGAAAAAATGTATAATATCTGCTGTCTTTGAAATGCTTTAGTCTGTGATGTTTGCTAGCAAAAATTGCTAGTCACTAATTATACAATTTTGTGATTCATTTCCTTGTATGTAGTTTCCATTTATACAGAACCTGCAATGAGTACGGTAAAATTTGTGGTATATAACAGAGCTTTCCTAAGCTTGTGTTTGTACCTTTTAATGTCAGAAGTACATGATACGAAATCCGTGATGTATGGTCTCAGCAAAATTGCACATTTGTGGTTGGTATTCATTATGATGTCAGACAGAATGTCCATGACAGCTAACACCACAGACATATTTCCCCCCAACATAATTGTTATTATGTTTCAAAATGAAGATGAATACCAAATACCGTGAGGGTAAGCGCACAGAAACACATGGAACTGGGATCTGCCAAACAGAATATTTACAGAAGTAAAAAATTTTATCTGTTTATGTGTTTGACCCTTATATGGGAAACTGTTCTGAATTGTCAGGTAGTTCGTGAGTTTGCACATTTGACAGAAAGTTCCATACTTCCATGGCTTGTTAGTATGTGACTTCCTGATTCCATATCCTGTGCATAGTATACAGTAGATCATTGGTGTTTTTATTTTTTCATTTTCTGTTTCTGCTTCTTCTTTGTCCGTAGAGCTCGAGTTTTGCCTGCATTCTACTACTACTACTTCTTCTTGTACTGCTCCCCGCTGTCATTGTGACCTGCCCCACAGCTGCACTGAACGTATGTTACCACCCAGCATGGGCATGACGCAAAGCTACCCCTCTGCCAGTCCAGTCTGTGAACAAAGGGTGAAATGGTGTCCATCATGTATCAATAACAATGTCGGTTCCGGTGGCCAGAAAGTGTGCGTAGAAGCCGCATCATGCGAAGAAAAGGAGGTCGATTGCAGTGTTGCCAAGACTAACAATGACGGTGACATTGAGGATGGTGATTGTGATGTAATGCTGCAGTCATGTGAGGAAGTGTTGACAGATGAGCCAAATGATGTGGCTTGTGTGCATCAAAGAGAGAAGAGAAGTTTCACTCGGACAGGGTCGCTGCCAAAGAAGTGGAAAGATTCAGTGAACAGTCACACTAAAGCTTGGGGTCGATCCATGGCCCCACCGTATAGGTTGACCCCTGATGGAACAATTGTAAATTACTGGTGTGACTTACCACGAAAATCTGTTACCGGCAGTCATGGTACGTCATTTGCTGTTCTCTACCTCATGTATGTTGTGTGTTGTTCCCTGCCTCTGCATGGCTTTCCATTGGCTGTGTTGTATGTTTAGTAGGTACACTAACCTCATCACGTTTCCTCTGGTTCTTAATGGGTGGAATCACGTTGGGTATTTGCCCTGTTTGTGGTGTAATCGGCGGTGCACATTCTTGTTGTGTTTTTAATCCCTGCTTTTTATTTTGGAGGTCCAGGGTTCAAATATCAGTCCAGAAACTGGTTATCCTAAATGAAGTTGTCATGATTTCCCTTGCTGTTCAAGAAAATGTCAGGATACTACTGGAGGCCACAGCCATTTCCGTCCATCTACTTTCCCAGTTGGTATTCACTTGAAAGGTACAACAGTCAGTTCTATGCACATATACTTTCTGCTACCTCCCCTCTCTGCTCTTACTCAACTCAATGTATAATATACAGAATACATTGTTGTTTTGAAATAGAATAAGGGCACTTGCAACAAGATGTGTTTTGAACAAATACAGTTCAGGAGATGCATTTGTGCACACATGCTGTGCATGATTTGTTTATATGCACTGGAACTGCAGGAGAATGAGTGTGGTTCATAAAAAGATTTTCATTATGGCAAGAATATTATCAGCACCATAAATTTCGTAATGTTTTGTATATGAAAGAATATTATACAAAGTAATAGCTGTTTTTTTAATTACTTTCATCATAATGGTGACTATTCTAACCACAACTTCTATTCTGTAACACCATTCCATCTCTCTTTTGTCTGGAAAGAGGAACTCCTCATTCTGGAATGTATGTACTGTATGTCCAAATAGAGATTTAACCCTTTAAACACCAAGTTCAATCCCATCTGTAAGTCCCAGCGCGCCGAATTTTTCAGCAGGGTATTTAAATTTTGCGCATGATATTAAAAAAACCTGAATATTTCGAGAACTAAGGAGGATAAATTTGTGAAACAAAAAGCATTTTGTGGGGAAGGAAACAGACATTGCTCAGAATACGTTCAAAATGCTATAATATCCTTAACTGCATAATGGAGAAGATGAGTTTCTAAACGAACTTGTAAATATCCATGTTCTTTTACTTACAATAACACACAGAGATAAAAGCAAGAATAATGGCTGGAAACAGGAGTTATTACTCAGTATTGCCCCTGTTGAGATCAAAAGCTGTATCCAGGACAATAAAAATAAGAATAATAAGACCAGTGGTGCTGTATGGCTCAGAAGCATGGTGCTTAATGGCAAATGATGAGAAAAATTTGCGTATTTGGGAAAGGGAGGTGCTGAGAAAAATATTTGGTCCAATATGTGTAGCAGGATACTGGAGGAGCAGAACAAATGAAGAAGTGAGGCAATTATATGGAGAATTGGACATAGTAACAGAAATTAAAAAAGGAAGATTGAGATGGCTGGGACATGTGGAGAGGATGAGTGAGGAAAGGGTGGTAAAGAGGTTATATCAGAACACTCCAGAAGGAAGTAGGAGTGTAGGAAGACCAAGGTTAAGGTG